>FPIB01000003.1_pt1 | contig 114959 bp, 109 predicted proteins | sample 1057271 | NCBI WGS metagenome assembly FPIB01 (sample SAMEA4473313, study PRJEB15554) | hydrothermal vent metagenome | biome: marine basaltic hydrothermal vent biome; feature: marine hydrothermal vent; material: water | place: Pacific Ocean | collected 2011-06-14/2011-07-23 | depth 1199 m
TATTACTCATAACATGCTCCTTTCTGATACTTTTTGTATTGTAGCATTTTATTTTTTGTCTTGCTTATTGGGGTATTATAGTCAATGGTATTCCACTTGTTGTGGTTGAAGCAAAATCTCCGAAAGTTAAAAATGCTCTTCAAGCTGGGCTGAGTGATTTGCACGACTATGCACAAATTACCAGCACAAAAAAACGAGGCAATAGAGAGCTCTTCTTCTATAACCTCTTTTTGGTGGTAACTGACACCAACCAATGTAAATTTGGAACTATTACAACACAAAGCCTAAAAAACTATTGGAGATGGGCAGACCCATACCCTAAAAACCTTGATGAATTGCCACGCAAAGGTGGTACACCCAATGACCAGAATAGACTTATCTATGGGATGTTAGACAAGAGAAATCTTCTTGATATTATGCAAAGCTTTACAGTCTTTAGTTCAGAAGAGGAAGGTGTCGCTAAAATAGTATGCAGATATCAACAGTTTCGTGCAGTAAAAAAAGCCATAGAAAGACTCAAAAATGGAGAAACCCCAGAAGATAAAGGTGGACTTATATGGCATACACAAGGGAGTGGTAAATCACTGACGATGATGTTTTTGATTCGAGCGATGTATGCAACAGGTGAGTTTGATGACTGGAAGATAGTGTTAGTCAATGATAGAACAGATTTGGAGACACAACTTACTACCACAGCATCAAATATTGGTGTAAAAGTAAAAGTTGCCAGCTCTATCGCTGACCTTAAAGAGCAGATAAAAAGTGATGCAACCGACATTGTAATGGCGATGGTGCATAAGTTTCAAGAGCGAGATATTTATAATACTTCTTTCCCAGTTCTAAATAAAAGCGATAAGATTCTTATCATGGTAGATGAAGCACACAGAAGTATCTATAAAAGTTTAGGAAGTAACATCAACAGAGCTACTCCAAACGCAGTATGGATAGGTTATACAGGAACACCAGTAGATAAGAGTGATAAGCTTTTTAAAGACTACATAGACAAATACACCATGAAAGAGGCTATAGCTGATGGTGCCACATTGAGAATTGTGTATGAGGGAAGAGCCCATAAAACCGACATCAAGGAAGGGATGATTGTAGATATTTACGAGGGTCTTGAAGTTGATGAAGAGAGCGGAGAGATAAAAGGTCTTAATGCTGAGATAAAAAAAGCCTACCTTGAGAGTGAGAAAACCATAGAAACAAAAGCCAGAGATATGATAGAGCATTACCTTACGCATGTCTATCCAAATGGTTATAAAGCTCAAATAGTGGCAAACTCTCAAAAAGCAGCTGTGAAGTATAAAAAGATTATAGACAAGATTTTAGTAGAGAAAAAAGTGAGCTTTAAAGCTGATGTAGTCATCTCAGGAGTGAATGATGATGAAGAGGTGCGAGCTTATGCAAAAAAAGACAAAGATGCCATTACTACAAGTTTTAAACTTAGATTTGACGAACAAAAAGATGACATAAAAGGTGATATTGGGATACTCATAGTTAACAACATGCTTTTAACTGGGTTTGATGCGAAGATAGAGCAAGTTATGTATCTTGATAGAGTGCTAAAAGCCCACAATCTACTTCAAGCCATTGCAAGGGTAAACCGTGTTTATGATGAAGGGAAAAATGTAGGATTTGTAGTAGATTATATCGGTATTGGTAATCATCTAAAAGATGCACTTGATTTTTACGATGCAAAAGAGGCGAGTAATGATCTTGGCGAGGGTATATGGGATATAGATAGAATAGTAGCAGAACTAAAAGATACTTCTTCAAAACTTCGTGCTTTTATAGAAGAACAAGGTGTAGGAGTAGATGATTGGGATGTTTGGTTTGAACTATTTTACGATGAAGAGATACGCTTTAAGTTTTTAGAACTTTTCAAAGAGTATGAGAAGAATTTAGATGCACTTTATCCTGCTGCTGTCGCACTTGACTTTGCACAAGAGTTTCAAGAATATTCCGCTCTGCATGTACAGGCAATGGAGTATGAAGAGGATGATAGTAAAAAGATAAACTCTAAAAAACTCCAATCAATAGTAGATGAGTATCTTGTCTCTAAAGGGATAGATATTAAAGTTAAACCTATCGAGATATTTAGCGATGAGTTTGTGCAAAAAACTAAAAGCAGAAAAAGCTCAAAAGCAAAAGCTGCTCAAATTGAAAAAGCACTTACGAAATATTTGACTGTAAATATGCCATTAGATCCATCTCTTTATGGCTCTTTTTTGGAGATGCTTAAAGAGATACTTAAACAGTTTAAAGATAACTGGGATGAGATATACAAAGAACTTGAGGCTTTAAGAGAGAAATTAAAACAAAAAGAGGAAGAGTTGAGCTATGGACTTTCACGAGAACAAAAGCCGTATCTTAATCTTTTTGCCAAAGAGTTGTTTGGTAAGATTGAAGATCTTAATGATGATGAGATTGAGTTAGTGGTTAGGATAACTAAAGATATTTATGAAGTTGTTAAAAGGGAAACATCAGCAGCTTATTTTTGGGAAAGTAAACCTGCAAGATTGAGACTTCAAAGTGAAATACAACAAGTATTGCTTTCTGAAGAATTTGCTAAAGTTGATAAAATAGTCAAAAACTATAAGAGTATGATACTTCAAATTGTTGAGATAGCAGAGGCACAAAAGAATGACGCTAAATTATGAAATTACACGAAGTAATCGTAAAACTATCGCTTTAAAAGTATCTCCACACGGGGAAGTGGAAGTTGTTGCACCACTGGATGCCAGTAGCATAGAGATAGATAATATCATCAAAAAGAAAAAGTTTTGGCTATACAAAACAATTAATAAAACTAAAGAGAAGTTACCAAATAAATTAAAAAAAGAGTATATCTCTGGTGAGCTGTTTTGGTATTTGGGTAAACGCTACAGACTTGATGTATGCCAATGTGAACATCAAGGTTTAAAGTTTCAATATAATAAGTTTATTCTAAATTACAAAGATAGAGACAACGCAGAGCAACTTTTTAAAGAATTTTATACGAGTAGGGCAAAAGAGAAACTAACACCTCAAGTAGCAAAGTATGCTAAACAGATGGGTGTACAATATAATAAAGTAAAATTTTTAGAGATGCAAAAGAGATGGGGGAGCTGTACAAGTGCAGGCAATATTATTTTAAATACACATCTTATTAAAGCACCTATGTATGTTATTGATTATGTCATCGTGCATGAATTGGCTCATCTTATAGAGTTTAATCATAGTCCTAAATTTTGGAATATTGTTAAAACTCAAATTGGTGACTTTGAAGATCATAAAAGCTGGTTGGATAATTTGGATATTGAGGTTTAAAGATTGGGGTGACGGCTACCGAACTATATCGTTATAGCGTGCCTTCAAGCCATTTATCCCTCGGTGTGTACCAATCTGTGTACCACTTGAGTTTGGGAACCGGGTTCAATTCCCTTTACGTGGAATAAGTAATATTATTTGAAGAGTTGGGAGTGTGTCCCTACTCTTAAGAGTTCCAAAGTATTCTCTTCTATTCTGTAAATAACAAGAAGATCCCCACTGATATGAAATTCTCTTGTATCTCTATAGTTGCCTGTAAGATCATGGTCTCTTGCTTCTGCTGGCAAGGTTTCTTGATTGAGAAGTAGAGAAATATACATAAAAAGCTTTGCTGTGTTGGTCGGGTTGAGTTGGGCTTTTCTTATATCTTTGGTAAAAGTTTTATGTATGGCGATATTAAGCACCGACTTCCTTTTTGAGTTCATCAAGTGAAACTTTGGTCATATTTTTGCCCTCTCTGGCTTCCTTGATAACCTGTGCGGTCACATCATTGGGTATCTTGATTTGAAAAGGGATACCTTTTTCCATGACAGCCTGTGTGAGAAAAATATTGAAAGCGTCACTTAGTCCCATGCCATACTGCTTAAAGATCTCCTGGGCTTTCTTTTTCATTTCGGTATCGAGATATACATTGGTTCTACTTTTTTCATTTGCTGCTGTGGTCATATTGATCCTTCTATGTTGATATCTTCCATTTTAACACACAACGTGTGTTTTGTCAATATATCGTTTATGTTTGTGCTATTGCTTAGAGGTTTATAACGGTTTCATTAAAAGATGTATCGATATGCACTGTCTCTTTTGTACCGTTGGGATAGAGTTTGATCATAAAGCCGTTTGCCATCCCCGGTTCTTTGATATATGCAGGTACACCGTTTTGCAGCAGCTCTTTGGTATTGTCATCCATTTCAATACTGTGCAACGCTTCAAAAATACTTTCAATATTAAGTTCTATTTTTTGAACCATAGTAACCTCTTGCGTGTGTTTGGTAGATATGATTATATCATACATATAAATAGACTACTTGATCGGATGCAAGGAGAGTACACCAACATGGTAACCACCTGAAGTACGAGAAGGTACTGAAGCAGGTTGGTATAATTTATCCAAGATTTCCACATCTAAAAAAGGATAAAAACCATGTTGGCAAGTGACATTTTAACATATCAGGATTTTTTAAAAGATACACAAGAGCCAATCCAGTTGAGATTGGCGATGGTAAAACGGTACAAAGAGACAGAGAATATCTCACTGGTAGCCAAAGAGTTCCGCACCACAAGGCAGACTGTCAGAAAGTGGATCAAGCGCTTTAGCGGTGCGATAGGCTCATTGAAGAACTGTTCCAAAGCACCCAAGCGCCCCTACAGGAGAATGGATCAGCGCACAGAGGAACTGTTGGTGCAGTTTCGTAAAGCGCACCCTTCTTTGGGGTATGACTATATTCACCACTATCTGTATGAGAAGGGATGCAAAGAGATTCCTTCCAAAAGCAGTGTTTATGCAATATGGCGCAAATACGGTTTGATGCCAAAACACTATAAAAAGCATGAGAAGAAAAAAGACCTCAGAGAGATCAAATCCAAATACAAACCCTTTGAAAAGATCCAGATCGATGTCAAGGAGTTAAGAGATATCCCCAATATACTCGATCAATCCCTTACATTGGGGCTTAAGAGGCAAAAAGAGCTGCCAAACAGGTATGGTCTGCCGATGTACCAGTATACGGCAAGAGATGTTAAAACAGGCGCTCTGTTTGTATCGCTTAGTTTTATGCACAACAGACACACCGCTGCGATCTTTGCAGACAGGGTATTGACGCATCTTGCTAATTACGGCATCACTCCCAGAGTGATACAAACAGACAATGGCAGTGAATTTGTCAACACAAGGGATGCTACGGATGATACCTCTTTGTTTGTACAGGTGGTGACACGCAACCATAAAACCGAGCACCGTCGTATCCCGCCAGGAGCTAAAACTTGGCAGAGTGATGTGGAGACCTCCCATTGGATTATTGAGAAAGAATTTTATGATGCGGTAAAGGTAATGAGTGATCGTAACTTCGCCAATAAGCTAAGAGCCTATCAATGGGGTTTCAATGTGATGAGAAAGAACAGCTACAAGGGTAACAAAACACCTTATGAGATTATCAAAGAGGAGGACGATATGAAATATGCTACACTATCAAAAACGATCTTGGATTTCCCTACTTGTATCCTGGATGAAAAGTTTGATGCTTTCATTCGGGGTGGTTACCATGTGTCTTTACCGACCAAGAAATATATGAAAACAGACAAACTGATAGGCATCTTTTTAATACTCTTTTGTGTCTATGCCGTAGGCAATGACGATCGTCCGCCGGTACAATACGACTATCTTTCCAAACCAAACGTACAGCGCTTTATTCGCATGATGCACACAAAATACAGATTTGATACCGGCTATTTAAAGCGGGTCTTTCAGCAAGCAAAACTTGATCGAGATACCCTTGCACGCTACAGAGGAACATTTAAAAAAAACTCCACTGTCGGCAGTTGGGAGCGATTTAAACTTCATGTAGTTAACCCAAAAACCTTTAAAGAGGCGCGCAAGTTCAAACAAGATCACTACAAAACCCTGCAAAAAGCAGCACACCGTTACCATGTAGATATAGACTATATCGTAGGCTTCATAGGCGTAGAGAGCCACTTTGGCAGCTATACAGGTGACTACAGTGTACTCGATGCCCTATCCACCCTTGCTTTTCACAAAAACCGTATGCAGCGCTTTTTTAAAAATGAACTCAAGCACCTTTTTCTCTTTGCAAGAGAGAAACACTATGACATTACCGCTCTTAAAGGCTCTTTTGCCGGTGCCATGGGGTGTGTACAGCAGGTACCCTCCGTAGCGCGCAAGTTCAGCCTTGACTTTGACGGTGACGGGGCAAGCATTTGGGATATGGAAGACTGTATCGGCTCAATCGCCAGATTTATGCACCACAAAGGATGGCAAAAGGGCAAAACCGTTGCCGTTGCTGCACACTACCCTAAAAAACGATTTAACAGACTGCGTACCGGTTTTAAAACACACTATACACTTGCAACATTGCGTAAAAACGGTATCACACCACATACACCGTTTCCCTACAACACAGCATCACTGATTAAACTGCACAACACTACCCATGACGAACTTTGGCTTGGTGCACCCAACTTCAGGGTACTGACTGCCTACAACGCCAGCAGCAACTACGGTATGGCGATCCACAAGATAGCTGTTTCTGTCAAATAGGCATATTTATATTCAAAAAAATTTGCTACTATCTTGACTCTTTGATTAAAAGAAATATTGTAAAAAAACAACAAAAAGGAAAAACCATGCATTTAAATAAAATAGTGATTGCATCTTTAGCAAGTGCAGCTGTACTTCATGCCGGATTTTTCAGCAATGACAAAGCATACTACGACAAGCACCCTAAAGAGGCGGAAGAGAAAGCAAAACTATGCGAAAAAGCCCTTGTCGTTGCATTGCAAAAAGGAGATATGCAATTAGCAGAAAAGTATGATAAAGATGAAGAGTGTAAAGATGCCCGAGCCTCCTACAAAGAATATCTTACTAAAAAACGCAAAGCCCAAAGAGAGGCACGAGAGAAACAAAGAGCGCAAGAGAAAGCAAAAAAAGAGGCTGTTTTTAAAGAGGTATATGCAAAACAGTTAGCAATTTTTAAAAAAGCTGATTATGAGACTTTTATGAAACTTGGAAAAGAAGATAATTGTGCTCATTACTTTGGAGAATTATTCAGCGATGATTTATCTCCCAAAGATGCTAAATGTAAGGCGTGGAGAGAGATAGAACCCAAGAAAAAACAAGAGAAGATAGGTTTATTACTAAAGCAATATCCTCAAGAAAAAATTTTCGAATACAAAGAGAAAATGTGTAAACAGTATGGTCCTTCTTGTGATTTGGCAATAAAAGCAGCAGACCAAGAGACAAAAAACCGTGTCGCTGATTATTTGGCACATAAAGATAAACTAAAACACGATTTTAATGAATGCTACTATGCACTTGATAAACTGGCAAAAGCGGGTAAATTTAACGAAAAGATAAAACTGCAACAAAGCTACAAATGCAATATGCCGGCACAAGCAGCACTTAAACTAAATATTTACGGCTATTTTAATCCTATGAAGTAACTTACTTTCAGGTGCTCTGTTTATACGCTGTAACCTAAGCAGGGCATCTATCTTTCCCACATTTGGCTTACTCTATATTTGCATATGAAGCCAATATCTATTTTCTCACAGAGAGTGCAAGCACAAGGGGTACAGTATTTTTGCATTGTCGCCATAGTCAAACGCAGTTAAGATTACAAGCCTACAAGAACCTCATTCACCCAAAAAGCATTCTCATCCAGCACATCGATCAGCTCAAGGTAGCTTTTTTCATCAAGATCATACTTTGCCGCATTGTTTTGGATGCGTTTTTTGTAGGAAAAATCAAGCAGACTTTTGCTTGCCAGTGCATCGTGTAGTGACTTTTGAAAATTCTCTATCTCCTCTTTCAGGTCATGCGGATGGGCGATATCGGCAATTTCTATATCCCATTTCAAGTGGTACTCAAGCGCACGCACAAGATGCCCCAGTTCGTATCGCAAACCGATGGCGCTTTCAAACTTTTCATTCAGATCTAAGATAAGCTCATCTGTTTCGATGGGTGGCAAATCCCGGAAGATGAAATAGAGATCGAAAAGATCTTTGATGGTATCCGGGCGATCACAAAGGGCTTTGAGCTTGTAAAGCAGTATGTTATAAAGATTCTCCGTTTTAAAGGGTAGCTTTATAAAGCCGGCGTCTTTGAGTCTGGAGCAGGTGAAATTGAGTAGTTCCACTTTTACTGTTTCATCATTATCTTCAAATCGGCACCATAGTCGAAAGGCGTTTTCTTCTTTGACGCGGCGTATATCTTCGACGGTTGCACCGGGTAGCTCTCCAATAAGCTTTGCCATCCGTTCACCCGTCTCAAATACAAACTTTCTATCCTTGAGTGTCGGAAAGAAAAAATCAAGATCTTCGGAGTGCCGATAAGCACGGCTCAATACAAACACGCTGCAAGCCGGTACCACCGGCAAGAAAAATCTCATCTTCAAGGCTTTTGAGAGCGTGAAGGATGCGATCTTGATTGAGGTAAACCGCCTCCCAATCATCTCTATGCATGGCGTTTCACTTGAGCATTCAACGCTTTTTTATGCAACGCTTCAGGTAGATTCTCTTCGAGCCTTTGCGTAAAGCGTTTGTCGCCCGTTTTGGCGTTTTCGATGATTTCACCGGCAGTGTAGTTAGTGCCCCAAAATGCCGCTTCAATGCGTTTTTGTTCGGCTTTGTCCAGTCCTATGACTTCGATATTGCCTTGTTTGCGGCGACGCTGAAGCGCATGGCGGGCTTGTTCATCGAGTCGCATACGATACGCCATATCTTTGGCGATTACCATAGCGTATGCCGGTACCTTGCCCTTTTTCTTCCAGCCAGTTACAGTGTCGTAGGGGATCTTGGCGTACTGGGCAAAGGCTTTTTGGGTGATGCCTTTGGCTTTGAGTGTTTGGACGAAAAGTTTGTGATCGATCTTTTGCATTGTTTTGCCTTTTTAGTTTATATATCGTCATTTTAACGACTTTTTTAAAAATAGTCAAATTGACGATTTTTTATTGGGGTGGGGAAATGATTTTTTTTGACAATTTGACATATTTTTCTATTTTGATAGGAGTTTTTTTGGGGGGGTATAATTTGGGAAATAGATACACATTTATTCTCATGATGTTGTAGGAGTCAATTTCCAAAGGATCCTCAAAGCCACCGGGGTTAAAGTGCGGGTACTGTATAATCTAAGATATACTTATGCTAGTCATATGCTATGCAGTGGTGTAGATGTTGTTTATATCTCTAAACAGCTTGGCACGAAAACTCAAATATCACACTAACAATATATATCCGCTTCATAGAAGAGGATGACGAGACAAGGCTTAAGAAAATAGCAGAAATAGGCACCAAAATGGTCACTTTTAAAAAAGGAGACTCGTAAGATGCCGTATATACGGGGGTTAGAGGATGAAAATAAGGGTCTATTATGAGGACACAGACGCGGGCGGCATTGTCTATCATGCCAATTATCTGAAGTATTGCGAACGGGCGCGGAGTGAGTATTTTTTTGCCAACAATGTAATGCCCGGAGATGGTGAGAAAAACGGGTTTGTCGTACGGAACATTACAGCAGCGTTTCTTGCAACGGCAAAGCTTGGAGATATGCTGGAGGTATGCACTGTCGTAAAAACACTAAAACACTCTTCTGTTACACTGCATCAGACGGTATATCGCGGCAGTGTTTCTCTTTTTGAGATGGATGTTGTACTGGTGTATGTCGAATCGGGCAGACCTCGGCGTATTCCTGAAGATTTCAAAGCCCTCTTTGAGCAATTTAACGCTTCAGCCAGTAGATAAGACTTGGAATGTTTTCGATACCAAGGTAGAGATAGTTGTTGTCTATCTTCTCCCCTTCTCTTCTGACATAGGTGACCCTGAAAATATCCATCAGATCAATATAGGCGTTAAAGCCGTATGCATTCTCTTTGTCAAAAAACTTTCCCTCTACATTGCCAAAACCGCTTACCCCACCGCCAAATGTTACAAAGTCTCCGTACCGGGTAAACGTATTAATATCCATACGGATAAAATCGCCGCCGGTATCGTGGAAGTTGTATGAGGGTTTAAACTCCAATCCGTCAAGCACACCCATTTTGTGATACCAGTACGCCTCATAGGCAAAACTGAGCCCGCCGTTGGTTGTATCGGTAGATATCTCTGTAGGGATGATACGCACAAGATCTCTAAGCTGCTCTTCGCCCTTGTCCCGCGGTGCATTAAGCGGCAGTACATCCCATCCGTGACGCTCTTTTAAAAAGCCTGATCCAAACCATGCCCCGACACTGACCCCTTTGGCAATGCTGGCATACTCCGGATAGACCTTGGCACGGGCGTTCTCCAAAGTGGTAATACGGTTGACAACATAACGCAGCGGCCGGCGTGCCCAGTTGTCTATGTCTCTTCTTGCATAGGCAAGAAACGATTTTTTGCCTACAGGAAGGTAGCGCATATCGAGTTTTGCCAAAAACTCTTTGAATGCATCGACCGTATAGCGTTTGGCATCGGGCTTTTTAAGATCAAACGCATAATAGATGGCAGCATAGCGGTTGTTCCTCTCTGGTTTTTTGTCTTTAAACTCGGTCGCTTTAAAAAATCTGTAGGCTGTATATGCCTCTTTGTCCTTGTTGACACCAAGCTTTCTCATGACAAAATCCATCGCTTCGGTTTGGGAGAGCGCGGCAAGTCTGCCCTGCTTTCTCAGTTTGAGCGCAAGGTGGTAAATGGCATCATAAACCCCTACATGGTAGTCATAAAGACGGAAATTTCTGTCCAGAAATGCACCGAAATGCTCAAGAAAACCGGCAGTCAGAGGATGATAGCGTGATGAGAGGATCAACTTTCGTTCCGGATGTCCTCGAAAGTAAAGGTTGATCGCCTGATAGAGCTTCATCTGCTGAAAGATCTCAACCGAGCTTGAAAGCGGTCCGGCACTGGAGCTGAGAAAACCTACAGGCGCCTCCTCTTTTTCATCTTCTTTCACCGGGGGCTCTTTACGCATATTGCTTGGATCCATGAAAATAAAAAGGTTCGCTTTGGGGTTAAGCTCTGTTGCAAGCTGCAAAGGGATATTGTCGTAAGCTCCACCATCGATAAAGTAGTTTTTACGCACTTTCCCCTTGTAGGCATACCCAAGTTTTATCTGCTGGAATGCACCCGGAAAGGCAGAGGAGGCAAAGAGCACGTCAGTGATCTTGGTATAATCCTTTTCAATGCCGGGAATAGAGATGTAGAAATTTGTACTCTCATCGGGCATGGCTTTATTACGGATAACGACCTTGCCCTGTTCAATACCAAACGTAAACGGTACAGAGAAGTTCTGGTTTTTGATCTTGATGCCTTGAAACTCCTCAACTATCGGGGTGACTTTAGTAACGGCAAACCCCATAGGCACCTTGCACCCCTCCTCAAATATCGGTTTACTCAAATGATCCATGATCTGTGCTGCCTTGTGGCGCAGCTCTCTTCGGGAAAAAAGTGTACTTTTGTTGGTACTGCTCTTTCCTTTGATCACAAGGTCTTCAATACCAAGGTTGACCCATGTCTCATAAAAGAGATTGTCCTCTACACTGTTTTGGTAGGGGATACTCTCTTTTTGGCACCAGTACATTGCCGTAAGCAGTGCATTGATAGAGCCTGCAGAAGCACCGGTAACTGAACGCAATTGGGGTTTAATTGCTTTGTCATTCTCTTTGATCTTTCGCAGCGCACGTATTGTCGCCCAGTTGTATCCAGCCTCATATGCACCCAGACTTACCCCACCGCTGATGACCATGGAAAAATCAACAGGTGTCTGTACACTGCTGTTGTTCTCGCCATCTTGTGAAGCTTTCAGCGTACCCAAAAAGAGTACCAAAGCACCGACAAACAGCACACCTTTTCTCCACCACCATACACTACGTACCATTGTTATCCTTTAAAGCTTGCACACCGCATCAAAACTGTACGCTTCGCCGTTCCAGTAGAGCCTTTTGGCTTCAAGCACTCCCTCTTCAAGCCTGTAGACCCACGCCCCTTCATGCCCTTGCATTGTCGCACTTCCTGCACAAAAGAGCGGTATATTTGTCTCAGGCACATCGACACGGTAGGTTTTATGAACATGTCCAAAGAGTATAGCACCCTTTTTGATACAACTGCATACCTTAAGAAAGTCATCGGCATTATGCAGACCATGCAGCTTCTTATCGGGCTTTTTATCCGCAAGACGCGGCGCATAATGGGTAATGACAAAAAGAAATCTATCTTTAAGACGCGGATCTTCAAGCATCTGAGAAAAGGCTTCAAGCTGCACGGTAGGAATATGTCCGTCAGAACGCCACGGCCAGGGATTTGGCTTGGCACTGTTTAAGGCAATGACTGCGGTATCCTCACCTATGAGCCGTACCAGAGGGAAGTGACCCCCACGGCAGTATTCGGGAAGATCGTTTTGCAGTACCGAACAAAAGTACGCGGCAAATCGGTAGTGGCTGTTACCTTCATGCACATAGATGTCGTGGTTTCCCGGTACTGTTAAATAGCGTTGAGGAGGGTTCATCAACGGTGCCATCAGTTCCCGTGCAAGTTCAAGTTCATGCTCAAGCCCCAATGCCGTATAGTCACCGGTATTAATAACGATATCGATCTCATTTTCCTCTTTAAAGCGCACCATCGCACGCATTTTCTCTTCGACATCGTCAAAATACTTCGCCCTGCCTCTTAGCAGGTTGACAGCACCTATACCACGTTTGCTAAACCACTTTTTCCACCCCATATGCCGTACCAGAGCACTGACATGGATATCGCTGAAATGCAAGATACACAAAGGTCTATTCATTATCTCACAATACCTTTAAAAACTTTTTATAATATTATCCCTAAATTTAAGATGATTTTACTTATTTTGGCAGTGATTAGATAGATTTTCAATATGGAAAGAATATAAATGAGGGTGCTCCCACCTAAAAGGTGAGGAGCCATAATTATGCTATCCCACCATTGCTTCAAGTGTCTCTTTTGATACCTGATTAAAGTTAAGGTATTTGTAGACACTGTCTCTGTTCTCAGGTGTGATCTTCTTATTGACGATCTCAAGGTACTCCTCTTTGCTCGGCAAGCGTCCAAGAAGCGCTGCAACGGCTGCAACCTCTGCAGAACCAAGATAGACCTGTGCTCCTTTTCCAAGACGGTTGTCAAAGTTTCTTGTAGAGGTAGAGAATACGATTGCATTATCAGCAACACGTGCCTGGTTACCCATACAAAGTGAACATCCAGGAATCTCCGTTCTTGCACCTGCTGCACCAAAGATTGCAAAATATCCCTCTTCAATCAGCTCTTTTTCATCCATCTTTGTCGGTGGCGCAATCCATGTCCTTGCTTTAACCGCACCTTCACCTCTAAGTACTTCACCAAGTGCACGGAAGAGACCGATATTGGTCATACATGAACCGACAAATACCTCATCGATATTTTTAGGGCGTTTTTCATCTGCAAGGATCTCTGAAAGTGTCGCCACATCATCCGGATCGTTTGGACAAGCTAAAATCGGCTCAGTGATCTCACCCAGGTCGATCTCGATCACTGCTGCATACTCAGCATCTTCGTCACGCTCAAGAAGCTCAGGATTTTTGATCCACTCTCTCATTTTATCTGCACGTCTTTGGAGTGTTGCTTTGTCTTCATACCCTTGTTCGATCAGCTCTTCGATCAGTACGATATTAGACTCAAGGTACTCGATAATAGGCTCTTTGTCAAGCTTGACCGTACAAGCAGCCGCTGAACGCTCGGCAGATGCGTCTGAGAGTTCGAATGCCTGCTCACACTTCAGATGCTCAAGCCCTTCGATCTCAAGGATACGTCCTGCAAAGATATTTTTCTTACCTTTCTTCTCAACCGTCAGCAGACCGTCTTTGATCGCCTGATATGGAATGGCGTTGACAAGGTCACGCAGTGTGATACCCGGCTGCATTTCACCTTTGAACTTGACCAGAACAGATTCTGGCATGGTCAATGGCATCATCCCTGTAACTGCTGCAAATGCTACCAGTCCTGAACCGGCGGGGAAAGAGATACCGATAGGGAAACGTGTATGAGAGTCCCCACCCGTTCCCACAGTATCAGGCAGACACATACGGTTCAGCCAGCTGTGGATGACACCGTCACCCGGTCTGAGGATAAACCCTTTTCTCTCTGTCCAGAACTTCGGCAGTGTATGCTGAAGCTCGATATCCGCAGGCTTTGGATAAGCTGCAGTGTGACAGAATGACTGGAGTACGAAATCTGCACCGAAGCTCAGTGCCGCAAGCTCTTTGATCTCATCTCTTGTCATAGGACCTGTGGTATCCTGAGAACCGACAGTCGTACAGACAGGCTCACAGTAAACCCCCGGTTTGACACCTTCAAGACCACACGCTTTACCTACCATCTTCTGTGCCAGTGTGTAGCCTTTGCCATTGTCATCAGGCTGTGCAGGCGCCATAAAGATATCTGATGGTCCCATACCCAGTGCTTCCCTGGCTTTGGCTGTCAACCCTTTACCGATAATGAGAGGAATACGACCGCCCGCTCTCATCTCATCCGGCAGTGTGTTTGGCTCAAGTGTAAACTCAGAAACTACCTCACCGTCTTTTTCGATCACACCTTCAAAAGGCTTAACAGTGATCACGTCACCTGTCTCAAGCTTGTCCACAGGTGCCTGAATAGGCAGACATCCTGAATCTTCCGCTGTGTTGAAGAAGATCGGAGCAATAATAGAACCGATAACCACACCGCCAGTTCTTTTGTTTGGAATACCGGGAATGTCGTGTCCCATATGCCACTGCACTGAGTTGATACCCGATTTTCGTGAAGAACCGGTTCCTACCACATCCCCCACATAGGCAAGCGGATGCCCTTTTTCCTTCAGCTTGGCCATTGTCTCAAGCGGTTTCTCCATACGTGCAACAAGGAAAGCATTCGCATGAAGCGGAATATCTGCACGTGTAAAGGCTTCAGAAGCGGGTGAAAGGTCATCTGTATTGGTTTCACCCGGTACTTTGTAAACAGTCAGGGTGATCTCTTTTGCAAGTTCGGGTTTGTTGGTAAACCACTCTGCATTTGCCCATGATTCAATGACCTCTTTGGCATAGCTGTTGCCCTCATCCATCAATCTTTTCACATCGTTAAATGCATCATAGACAAGAATCGTGTTCTTCAGCTCTTTTGCCGCAGCCGTTGCAAGTTCATCATCGAGTTTCAACGCTTCAACCAGCGGTGTTACGTTAAATCCGCCAAGCATCTTTCCAAGAATCTCGATCGCTTTTTTAGGATCGATCACCTCAGATGTTGTATTGCCCTGAACAATATCATTGAGAAATGCCGCTTTAACATAGGCAGCATCATCCACACCTGCAGGTACATGGTTCTCTATAAGCTCCAGAAGATAGTCAGCATCCTTGACAGGACTCTCTTTGAGCAGTTCAACAAGCTCCGCTGTCTGTGCAGCTGTCAAAGGAAGTGGCGGTACGCCAAGTTTCGCGCGTTCTTCAGTATGCGCTTTGTATTCTTCTACTAAGGCCATAGTGGTCTCCTGTTATATGATTATTTGGTAGGTTAATGGTAGCAAAATAGGGTTAAACCTTATTTGAATGATAAGAGGAAGAAAATCAGATAGAATATCTGTATCAGATTGTTACAAAAATAGTAGGAAATGGGCAAGTGATGTTACCCAATGCCGCATTAGGCGATAATCTCTCTGTTGCCTTTGGCATTGGGGGCAGAGAGTACACCTGTTGCTTCAAGCTGCTCGATAATATTGGCAGATCGGTTGTAGCCTATCTGCAACTTTCTCTGCAGATAGGAGATGGAGGTCTTTTTGTCTGCAAGTACCACTGCTTTTGCCTCTTCATAGAGAGGATCGAGTTCGATCTCACTCTCTCCTTCTTTGTTGGAGACACCTCCCCCTTCAATAAGGTAGCTCTCATCATACTCAGGCACTCGCTGTGCCTTGATATACTCAACGATCTTCTCTATCTCCTCTTCTGTCGCCCACGGTGCGTGGATACGCACCAATCCTGTCGTACCTGGAGGGGTAAAGAGCCCATCACCCCGTCCAAGCAGGCTGTCCGCACCGGTGGAGTCGAGAATGACTTTGGAGTCGATCTTCTGCCCTACCCGGTAACTCAGACGCGAAGGCAGGTTCGCTTTGATGATACCCGTGACTACATCAACACTCGGACGCTGTGTAGCAACAATAAGGTGAATCCCACAGGCTCTGGATTTTTGTGCCAGACGGGCAATGGAAGTCTCAACCTCTTTCCCTCCGTTCATCATCAAATCAGCAAGCTCATCGATGATCACAACAATAAACGGCATCGGCTCTGCTGAACCGTCACGTCTTACTTTTTCATTGTAGTTGTCGATATTTTTGGTACGCTTATCTGCCATCAGACGGTAACGACGCTCCATCTCTCCGACCATATTTGCCAATGCCGCAATCGCTTTTTTAGGCTCTGTAATCACCGGAGTGATCAAATGCGGAATATCATCATAGATGGAGAACTCCAGCATTTTTGGATCGATCATCATCAATTTCAGATGGTCAGGATCGTTCTTATAAAGCAGTGACAGGATCATCGCATTGATCCCGACTGATTTTCCAGAACCTGTCGTACCGGCAATGAGCAGATGCGGCAGTTTTTTAATATCGGTGATAAACGGCTTGCCTACGATATCTTTCCCCAGTGCAATAGTTAGCGGCGATTTTGAGTTTTGGAACAGATCGCTCTCAAGAATTTCACGCAGGTAGATGATGTCCCTTTGTTCATTGGGGATCTCAATACCGACAACATCCCGTCCGGGGATGGGCGCTTGAATACGGATGGTCTCGGCACTAAGTGCCATGGCAAGATCGTCCTGCAGCCCAAGGATCTTGGAGACTTTGACATTGGGTGCCGGTTTGAACTCAAAGGTTGTTACCAGCGGACCGCTGTAGGTTCGTACCACATCCCCGTTAATGTTGAAAAGTTTGAGTTTTTCAATAAGGTTACCGGATTTGCGGTCAATTTCCGCTTCATTGATACGCTTTTTTTGTTTGGGGGCTTTTTGTAGAAAGTCTAGTTTCGGCAACTTAAAATTTTTGGGTTTTTCGGTTTTACCTTTCTCAAGCGTCTCCATAAGCTTTGAATTCTCTTCCAGCTCCTTAACGATCTTCACACCACTTTTGGATGTCACAACAGACATATCGGAGGGCTCTTTTTCTATCTCTACCTCTACATCAAAAGGAGGCATAACATTATCGATCTCTTCATCGCCGGTATCTAACGCAGTTGCACCCTTTTTTTTAGAAGAAAGTGGCTTTACAGGCGTAGATACGTTAGATGTTTTTTCCTCACTGTGCTTAAAATTTTTGCTTGTTTTTGGAGTCTCATCCAAAATCTCTTCTTCTGCCACCAAGGGCATCATCTCATCCTCAAGCCGCGGTGAAGCAAACGGATTTGTCAAAAGAGTATCAACACTCTTCTTTAAAACCGATGCTGCTTGGGAAGCGGATGATGTATCATCTTCTTTCTCTTTAGGGTATTTTTTCGGTTTACTGACACGCTCTTTTCTTTTTGGCAGCCGTACATGCCATGCAAAAGTTTCATCAATAATAAACACAGCTGAAAGAGAGACAATCATTAGCCAAAAGAGCCATAATCCTACTTTACCGATATAAGGTTGCAAAAAAGAGACAACCTCTATTCCTATAAATCCAGCATCTGTCGAGTCAACAAGCAGTGCTTCAAAGAGTGTCGCTGCAATGAAAAGCAAAATCCATCCCAAATAAAAATCAATATCTTTTCTTATAGATGCATCACTGTAAAGTTTATAAAGCGGAATAAACAATAACAAAATATTAACATAGGCAAAATATCCAAACAGATAGATATTGGTATCGCCCACTAGTTTACCTATATTGCCCGCCAGTACGGTATCTCTGAAAAATGTGGAAAATGCACCGTAAATAAATAGTATAACCGTTATAATCAGTGTGATATTCACTTGAGATCCTAAAATGATAGTTGATATTAATTAATGGAGATATTATAACAAATAAAGATTAGTCACCTATGAAATCTATAAAAATAGCATCATTTTAAGTAGTTTTAAGCTCTAGTAAGTAAAATTCGATCTACGTTTCAACAACGTACGTGCCTCGGTGGTGGAACTGGTAGACACGTCAGACTCAAAATCTGGTGGGCTTTGCCCGTGCCGGTTCGATTCCGGCCCGAGGTACCACTCTTAGTCTATTTTCCTACAAACTATTAATCATATAAAACACTGAAGCTATAATGCGCAGACTCTGTTTCTTCCTTCTTTTTTAGCTCGATACATAGCATCATCCGCCCGTTTAACTACCACCTCAATATTACTGTCCTTTTGATAGTCAACCTCAGAAGCACCAATGCTTACCCTAAACTGTATAGTCTCATCGTTATCACTTGCCACACTGTGCGACTCGATGGTTTTTCTAATTCGCTGTGCCAGCTCTACCGCTCCGCTAAGCGGTGTCTTTGGAAGCAGTAGAATAAACTCCTCCCCACCATATCTGAAGGCAATATCACTCTCTCTTTTTACCGATCTGACAATATCTGCCAAAGCTTCTATCACTCTGTCTCCGTTAAGATGCCCGTAAGTATCATTGATTGTTTTGAATCGGTCAATATCAAGCATAAGAATACTAAACGGTTCACTCTCTCTTTTTGCCAAACTGAACATTTGCGGTGCTACCTCTGCAAAATATCTACGATTAAAAAGTTTTGTCAATGGATCGGTAATTGCAAGCTCCTGCAAAGCCTCTGTTTTCTCCTTGACTTTGAGATCAAGTGTTCTAATCTGCTCTTCAAGCCTATCTACCATTGTATTGAAGTTCTTTGCAAGTGTTCCTATCTCATCATGAGTATCAACCGGTGCTCTGATACGGTAGTTCCCTTCTGCAATTAAAGATGCAGTATGTGTCAACTTCTCTACCGGTCTTAAGAGATAGCGCAGAAGCATAACACTCAGCAGCAGTGTCAGCAGCAATACCCCTATCCCAAGATAGAGAAGCTGGTTGTGAATCGATCTTGAAACAGATTCAAGCTCATCAGTATAGGCAGAAGAGACCACATAAAGATCCATAGAAGGGACATAGCGTATCCATGATATTTTGTCGTAAACATAGTGCCCTTTGTCAGTAGGTTTGTCCCATTTATAACGTAAAACTCCACTTCCATGGGCTGCCTTGACAAGATCATCATAGATGTAGGTACCTTTGCCCGGATTGATCAGCTTTTTAAAATTCTTACCGTCAATATTGCTGTTGGGGTGAATAATCATTTTATGGCTGTCAAAGATATAGATATAGCCTGTCTTTCCTATCTTGGTATCATGCATGATCTTTCGAAGCATATGGAAAAGCGCTTTTTTTCGATTTGCAACCTCTTTTTCAATATCGTCCAGATAGACCCCTGTTGTAATCACAAACTGCCATTGCGGAAAATCTTTGCTGTATGAAAGTTTTTCAACCGGATTGCTGTTTTCTCCAGGTCTTTGCCACCAATAGTGGGTAAACCCTTCACCGTCGCTTCGGGCAACCTGCAACAGTCTTGGGACTATAGGATCTCCTTTAATATCCGTAACATCACGCATATCACTCCCTTTGGCAATATAGGGGTGCGCAAGCATAGTACAGTTATAGTCAAAAGCGAAAAAGTAGTTGTTTTGGTCATACCGTATCGTACTGATCAAATCCAAAAAAGTCTTACGACACCGTTGTGATCTGCTGAAATCTATCTTTGCTCCCTGATAGACATGCTCCAGCATAGACGTTACTACCGAAGTCAGGTTAATAAGTTCCCGCTTGTGCCATGCCAAAGCCTCCTCTTTAAACTGTGCAAGGTCTTTGCCGACATTTTCCGTCAGAAGTACTACCTTCTCTAGTACAAGTTTGGCATTCTGCTCTTCAAGTGTTTTGATTGTATCATCTATCTTTGGAACAGCGATAAAAAGTGTTACTGCCGTATAGATCAGAAGCACACTACTAATCAGTGCCAAAAATTTTCTTAAAATCTTTGATCGGAACATACACACCTTTCATCACTCTTTATAATTATATTATAGCACTATTTTCAAGGAACATACAGAACATATAGATCGACAGGTCGATTGGATTTTTTTAGATTCTTTTGCTATAATGCCAACCGAAATAACTTCATAAGCCTTTACCTATACCAAAGGTAAAAACTCCGATGCGGGAGTAGCTCAGTTGGCTAGAGCGTCAGCCTTCCAAGCTGAGGGTCGCGGGTTCGAGTCCCGTCTCCCGCTCCACTCTATATAAATCACCACCCTACATTACCATATTTTTGCAAGTGCCTTTAAATAGCGTTTTGGGTTGACTGTTGCCATTTCAATTGGCAGATAGGAAAGTGTATTTGGAAGAAAGATGCATACTGCCCGCTATGTACGGACAATATGCAATATAATGTGACTACTTTTTGTCTGTGTACATTTGCAGAGAATCTATAGAGACTTCACCACTCTGCTGATTTGCCGGTGCCGGTTTCGCTGCCGGTTGGGCAGGCATACTGTTTGTCACCGCTGCAGGATGTACCTGTGGTGCTGCAGTAGTGTTGTAGTGTGGTGTCGAAGGACTTTGGCGGTTTTGTACCGGCATCTGTGCAGGCTGGGCGTATTGTGTTTGGGGAACAGGCTGTCTTTGCTGCATATAGCTGTTTTGTACCGGCGGCACATATCTTTGCCCCAGTGACTTCAACGAAGCAAGCGTCTCTTCGATATTACGGTCATTCATCTCTTTGGCAGAGCTGATAAGCTGATACTCCTCCTCAAAATCAAGTCTGCTTCCTGAAGAAAGCCCCTGTGCCGCTTTGTATTCTGCGATTGCCCTGCGTGTACCGTTACCGACCGCTCCATCGATCTTGCTATGGTAAAACCCGTGAATCTTCAGTGCTGTTTGGATTTTTTTACCTTTGGTATGGCTGTCTGTTCCTCTTGCGATCAGGTTTCTGTCAAAAGTAAACAGTGTACCCAGGTAGATCAAAGAATCTTTTACTTCGGGCTTCAAAGAAGCACTGTTACTGATACCATAATCCATATTGAGCTTTTTGATAGCACTACGGGTTTCAAATGAGTTAACTTCGCCGTCAATAGGTCCGTGATAATATCCAAGACTGGTCAGTGCTTTCTGAATACGCATTTCATCTGTCATGACAGATACCGGTTTTCTATACACCTTTTTATGTGTTCTGTGCTTAACATGATGTACTGGTGGATGTGATGCACTTCTGGAACTTCCATAGTATATCTCATCACCAAGACGTGCCCCAGCTGCATTGGTTGCCTGTCCTGCAACATTATAAATAAGCTGATCGAGCATCGATGCCGAAGCCACACTACCAAGAGCGAACATACCGACAGGTACGATCAATAGTTTTTTTCTCATAGTTATCCTTTTCAATTGTTTCCTCTGTTCTGTTACCGATTAGCGATAGTAATAATCTCCGTTATAAGGGTGTCCATAATAGTACCCTCCGTTATAGTATCCATCTTTATATGAATGCGGTGCAGGTTTTCCAACATTTTCATTTGGGGGGATACACCCCGTCAACAGACTTGAAAACAATATAGCTATAGCCAAAAGCATAAGATTTCGCATATCATCATCCTCCTTATTTCTAAATTTTAAGATACTACTATAGTAACAAATAACATATAAATTTATAAAGACAAAGCGGTAAATTATGTATAAAAAATGACAAAACTTGATCCAAATCACTTGACCGTTAATCCAATTTATGCTATAAATAATACAAAATAACTCCGAATTAGGAAAACCCATGGCACAAGAAGAGATCAACAAAGCCGTTTCGGGTGAGTATGCACTCGGTTTTGAGATAGATATCGAAACCGATGTGGTGCCGCCCGGACTCAACGAAGATATGATACGCTTTATATCGAAGAAAAAAGAGGAGCCTGAGTGGATGCTCGAACTCCGCCTCAAAGCATTCGAGAAGTGGCAAAAGATGGAAGAGCCCCACTGGGGACATTTGGAGTATGAACCTATTGATTACCAATCTATTTCCTATTTTGCTTCACCCAAAAAAGGACCTGAAAGCCTTGATGAGGTAGATCCGAAGATTTTAGAGGCATATAAGAAACTTGGTATTCCGCTTGAAGAACAGAAACAGCTTGCGGGCGTAGCAGTCGATGCAGTTGTCGACTCTGTTTCGGTTAAAACCACTTATACGGAAGAACTCAACAAGCACGGCATTATCTTCTGTTCCATCTCCGAAGCGATCCGTGACTACCCTGAACTGATAAAGAAGTATATGTACAGTGTCGTACCCATGACCGATAACTTCTACGCGGCACTCAACTCCGCCGTCTTTACCGACGGGACATTTGTCTACATCCCCAAAGGGGTACGCTGCCCAATGGAGCTGAGCACCTATTTCCGTATCAACGCGCTCAACACCGGGCAGTTTGAGCGTACGCTTATCGTTGCTGACGAGGGCAGCTATGTCAGCTACAATGAAGGATGCTCCGCCCCCACACGTGACGAGAATCAGCTTCATGCAGCCGTGGTCGAACTGATCGCGATGAAAGATGCAGAGATCAAATACTCCACGATCCAAAACTGGTACCCCGGTGATGAGAACGGTAAGGGCGGTATCTACAACTTCGTTACCAAACGCGGTATCTGCGAGGGTGAGAATGCCAAGATCAGCTGGACGCAGGTGGAGACCGGTTCGGCGATCACGTGGAAGTACCCAAGCTGTATCCTCAAAGGTGACAACTCCGTAGGCGAGTTCTACTCGGTAGCCGTTACTACACTGGCACAACAGGCAGATACGGGAACGAAGATGATACATCTTGGCAAGAACACCAGCTCTACCATCATCTCCAAGGGTATCTCAGCGATGAAAGGTCAGAACACCTACCGTGGACTGGTCAAGATAGGCGCCAACGCACACGGAGCGAGAAACTACTCCGAGTGTGATTCGCTGCTTATCGGAGACAAGTGCGGGGCACACACCTTCCCCTACCTTGAGAGCAAGGATATTCATGGGCAGGTCGAACATGAAGCGACCACAAGCAAGATCAGCGACGAACAGCTCTTCTACCTTAGACAAAGAGGCATCGACGAAGAGAGTGCGGTAAGCATGATCGTACACGGCTTCTGTAAAGAGGTCTTTTCACAACTGCCTATGGAGTACGCCGTTGAGGCGAAAGCACTATTGGAACTAACACTGGAAGGAAGCGTAGGATGAAAATACTTGAAATTAAAGACGTACATGCAAAGATCGGAGAGAAGGAGATTCTCAAGGGGCTCAACCTGGAGCTTGAACCCGGAAAGGTACACGCCATCATGGGTCCCAACGGTGCGGGTAAATCGACACTCAGCAAGACCATTGTCGGCCACTACGATGTGGAGGTGACCGAAGGAGACATCCTTTACAAAGGCAAAAGCATTCTTGAGATGGAACCTGAAGAGAGAGCACTTGAGGGGATCTTTCTGAGTTTTCAGCACCCTGTGGAGATCCCGGGTGTCAACAACGCCTATTTTCTAAGAACGGCACTCAACGCCAAGCGTAAACACGAAGGCAAAGAGGAGCTCAATGCCGCAGAGTTCCTGCGTGAGATGAAGAAATACCTTGAGATGCTCGGTATGAAAGCGGACATGATCAGCCGTTCGCTCAACGAAGGCTTCTCCGGCGGGGAGAAGAAGCGTAACGAAATTTTGCAGATGCTAATGCTGCAGCCGGATGTGATCATTCTTGACGAGATCGACTCGGGACTGGATATCGATGCGCTGCGTGCAGTTAGCGAAGGGATCAACATGATGAAAGACGGCAAGCGCAGTTTCCTTGTCATTACCCACTACAGCCGTATTCTTGATTATATCAAGCCCGACTACATCCATGTACTTAAAGAGGGGCGCATCATCAAAACCGCAGGCCCTGAGCTGGTCGCACAGCTTGAAGAGGAAGGGTACGAGAGCATCGAGGAAGAGGCATGAAGCTGCTTGATCTCAAACAAAAAACCGTAGAGGAAGCTGCCGCGCTGCTTGGGGTTGATCCCAAATCTGCAGCACTGGAACGCTTTCTTGCCATCGGTCTGCCGACAAAGAAGAGTGAGGAGTACCGCTACTTTCAGATAGAGAAACTCTTTGAAAAGGAGTACCACAGACTCTCCTATGTACCCCATCCCATCGAAGAGGCGGAGAAGATCGTCATCACCGACGGTATGGTCACCCATGCCCCCAAAGGAATGCGTATCTACTACGAACAGTGTCAGGCGATGGATATGGAGCACTTCGATCCTCTCTACTATTTGGGTCATCTTCTCGCACCCCATGTGATCAAGATAGATCTTGATGGCGATGCGGATGTAGAGATCGAACACCGCTACACCCAAAGCGGCGCACTGATCAACTACCGCATTGTCCTGCTCAACCAGGTCAACCGCCACTCGACTATCTTTGAGAGCTTCCATGCCGAGGATATCAGCGATACACTGGTTCTCTACGGCTATGATATTTTCGTCGCGCCCGACAGTACCCTGCGGATGATCAAAAACCAGCATATGCACGACAACCGGTACGCCATGGTCGCCTCTCACCACTTCAAGCTCAATCAGCGCGCCAATGCCGTTGTCAAGAGCTTCGATATGGGTGAAGATATGGGCTTGCAGTTGATCAAAGCCGAACTTGACCGCTATGCCCATATGGATGCCGGGCACCTGCTCTATCTTAACAATAAAGCGCAGCGCGGTACCGTATCAAAGATCATCCACCAAGGAGAGCACGCCACCTCACACCAGGAGGCAAAGAACATTCTTGACGGTCACTCCAGAGGAATCTTTGATGCGCTCATCAAGGTAGAGCACTCGGCAAAGTACACCAAAGCACACCAAAACTCCAAGGCGATCCTGCTTGACGAGAGAGCCTACATGGCAGCTAAACCACAGCTTGAGATCTACATTGACGAACTGGAAGCAAGCCACGGCTCAACCACCGGACAGCTTGATCCCAAACAGCTCTTCTATCTACGTTCACGAGGCATCAGTGAGGTAGAAGCACGCAAAATGCTCGTCATCGCCTTTGCCAATACGCTCATCGAGCAGGTAAAAGATCATAGGCATCAAGAGATCATCAAGCAAACGTTCGATGAGGCGTTCTATAAAAATTAAAAAGTGAAGGATATGGGATGACAATGGAAGAGACACTGTGGCAGTACAAAGAGGATTTCGAACTCTTTCCCGATGACAACAGCAAGCTTGAATATGTCTTCGATCTTGGCAAAAAACACACTACCCTGCCGCCGGAAGAGAAAAACGATGAAACCTACGTACACGGCTGCTCTTCAGATGCATGGCTGGTAGGAGAGTGCAAAGACGGAAAGCTCATCCTAAGAGGAGAAGGGACATCAGAAATGGCAAAAGGGATGATGACACTGCTGCTGGATATCTTCTCCAACCGCACACCCGATGAGATCTTGTCATTCGACCCTGCCAAACTTCAGGAGCTTGGCATTGTCGAACTCCTCTCTCCTGTCAGACAGCAGAGCATGGAGGCGTTTTTAAAGAAGGTGTATGGGTATGCGCAGAAGTGCAAGAAACAAGGATAGCGTTCAGCGTTCAGCGTTCAGCGTTCAGCGTTCAGCGTTCAGCGTTCAGCGTTCAGCGTTCAGCGTTCAGCGTTCAGATAGAACGATCTCATAGTTAACCTTGCTATGTCAATTTCTTTGCTTCGTTTCTCTTTTTTCTTTGTCACGAGAACAAAGAAAAAAAGAAATGAAGAAGAACATAAAACGAACAATCAACACTACAATCTTGTATCAAGGTTATACAATAGAAAACAAAAATACAAGATAAAGGCAATATAATAAACTTACTCATTGTAGAAAGGTAAAACAATTATGAAAGACCCAAACGACATTCAGTTTGACGATATCCCAAGCAACGCAGAAGAACTCGCAGCATGGGAACGCAAGTTCGGTAAAGGTGCCCAAGCGGACACTATACCTGTAGGCGGTGTTGAGAGCCGTTTTGAGCATGTAGAAGAGGGTTGCTTCAAACCCGAGGGTGCCGAAGCGGACGAAGCGATGAAAGGAAAAGTGATCGAGCAGCTTAAGACCATCTACGATCCCGAACTGCCTGTAGACATCTACAACCTTGGTCTGGTATATGATATCGACTGCTGGAAAAACCCCACAAGCAAACAGAGCGAATGTAAAATCACCATGACACTCACTTCTGCCACCTGCTCCATGAGTGAGGTCATTGTCAATCTGGTACGCTCCATCCCTACCCGTATGGGCGGTGAACTTGGCTGTATCGATGTGGCACTTGTCTTTGACCCACCATGGGATCAGAGCAAAATGAGCGATGAGGCAAAACTTGCTATGGGCATGCTCTAAATGATGAAAATCGTTGTAGCAATTACCGGTGCCAGCGGTGTAGCACTTGGCAAAAAGTTCGTTGACTATCTGCCAAAAGAGATCGAAGCACATGTAGTAGTCTCCGACAATGCACTTACAGTTGAACATTTTGAGCACGGCAATGTCACACTGCATAAATATGATGATATTGCCGCAGCCGTCTCAAGCGGCTCATTTCGCATCGATGCTACCGCTATTATCCCCTGCTCTATGAACACTTTAGCAAAGATCGCCTGCGGTATCAGTGACAACCTACCTACCCGTGTTGCCGCCGTAGCGCTCAAAGAGCAGAAAAAACTCCTCCTTGCCCCAAGGGAGATGCCATTTTCCGCTATTGCTCTGGAAAACATGCACAAACTCGCCACTCTTGGTGTCATCATCGCCCCACCGGTCATAGGCTACTACTCCAATGCTTCCACACTTGAGGATATGGAGAAATTCATTATAGGCAAGTGGTACGATGTACTTGGTATCCCGAACGAACTCTATACCCGATGGAAGTGAATCGGGAATGAGGAATGAGGAATTATGGTATGCCTTCTGCAAAGCAGAAAGTGAAGAGCTAAGAGTGAAGCGCTAAGAGTTATGGTATGCTTTCTTATACAGAAAGCTATAGATTTTTGCAGAGGAATAATATGTCATTTCATCTCATCAAAAAAGGCATTGCACAGCAATGCAAACCAACACTCTTCACTCTTCACTCTTCACTCTTCACTAAAATTTCCAAAGGAAATTTGTCATGAGAACCGCTGTCTACCCCGGTACATTCGACCCCGTCACCAACGGGCACCTTGATATCATCACCCGTGCATGCCATATGTTTGACCGTATTATTGTCGCTGTGGCGGCATCGGAAGCAAAAAAACCGATGTTTACGCTTCAACAGCGTATCCAGATGGCACAGGCAGCAACCCGCTCATTTCCAAAAGTAGAGGTCATAGGATTTGACAAACTGCTTGTCGACCTTACCGAAGATTTAGGGGCACGTATCATTATCCGTGGACTTCGTGCGGTAAGTGATTTTGAGTATGAGCTGCAGATGGGATATGCCAACGCTTCACTCAAACCTGACCTTGAGACCATCTATCTCATGCCAAGCCTCAACCACGCCTTTGTCAGCTCTTCAGTTGTACGTGCCATTTTAGCCTATGATGGCAAGATAGACCATCTTGTTGCACCAGAGGTACATAAAATTATACAGGAGATACGCAACTGATGTATATCTTGTTTGAGGGGATTGATACGTGTGGTAAAAGTACCCAGATTGCACTGCTCAAAGAGAAGTATCCCGATATTGTCACAACCCATGAACCCGGAGGCACAGCCTTCGGGAAACATGCCAGAGAGATACTGCTGCAAGATGGTCTGCACTCCAAGCGTGCTGAACTACTGCTCTTTCTTGCAGACCGGGCGGAACACTACGAAGAGGTTGTCAGACCCAATAGAGACAACATCGTTGTTTCTGACAGAGGGTTCATCTCCGGTATCGGATATGCACTTGCCAACGGCGACTTTGACTTTGACGAGCTTGTCTCACTCAATAGGTTTGCACTCCATGATGATTTTCCAGACCGAATTGTACTTTTTCTAACAGATATGGAGACACTCAAATCCCGCACCTCGGAAAAAACACTTGATGGCATTGAACTAAGAGGATTGGAATATCTTTTACAGGTACAGGAGCATATGAAAGAGAGTATATTGCGTCTCGATATCCCTCATCTTTTTGTTGATGCAACACAGCCTATCGGGACTATTCACGAACAGATAGATACATATCTAAAGCGATAAAAGGTTACAACGCTATCTCATCTGATTTAGCTTCCTCTTCTTTATAGTGCAGTGCAAAATACGTTTTTGCTTTCATCTTCTGCAGTCTCTCTTCTACATCCCGTTGTGCCTTTTCAAAGATTGTTTGTGCATCAGAAAACATCTCAAGCGCATCTTCCCATGCCACTTTGCTTTGGGCACCAAATTTGCCGTCTATCTTTCCATGATAGTAGCCCAAAACATAAAGTGCAGCCTGCTTTTTTCGTATGAGATACTCTTTATTGTTCCCCTCATATAAAATATCCTGTTGCAATGCAATCTCTTTATAGATATCCGAAAGATAGGGCTTATAACAATTTTCCAGAAAACCTGTCGCAAACTCCTGATGAGAACGTTGAAACTTTTCTATGGCATTGTAGGATGCCTGTGTCAGAAGATCGCCATCTATTTTGTCATGGTAGTACCCAAGGAACTTCAACGCATACTGCCATTGCTGCTCTTTTGATACAGTATGTATATGATGCTTATGATGCCTATGATGCCTATGATAGTGTTTATGGGAGGGGTGTGTTGTATAGTGGCTTACCTTTTCTACAAGATCATCCAAAATAGCCGCCTGAAGCCCTATTGTTACTAAAACGATCAACACACTTTGTCTTATAACAGACATTTTCCCTCCTCATCTTGGTATTTACAATTCTAACACGAGAATATTACCACAATATTAGTTTTCTGATGGTGTCCCTATTTTAAGGACTTAATCTCCACAAGGTATAATTACGCCAATATATCTTTATAGGAGATCACCATGATCAACCCTTTGCGCGGCATGAAAGACCTCACATTTGAAGAGGCGGCACGTTTTAACCACATTGTAAAAACAGCTTCAACCATTGCACAGCGTTACGGCTATGGTTACATCGAGACCCCTATTCTTGAAGAGACTGCCCTCTTTAAACGATCCGTCGGTGACAGCTCTGACATCGTTACCAAAGAGATGTACCAGTTTGAGGACAAAGGCGGCAACGATGTCTGTATGCGTCCTGAAGGCACTGCCGGTGTCGTACGTGCCTTTATCTCTGCCAAACTCGACCGTCAGCCGATAAAGCAGAAATTCTACTACTACGGACCTATGTTCCGCTATGAGCGTCCGCAAAAGGGAAGGCTGCGTGAGTTTCACCAGTTTGGATGCGAAAGTTTTGGAGAGGCTTCTGTGTATGAGGACTTTACCGTCATTACAATGATCAGTCAGATCTTTGAAGCGCTTGGGATCGGGTTTGATCTGAAGATCAACTCGCTTGGGTGTCCGGAGTGTATGCCGCCTTATAGAGACAACCTTGTAGGCTTTCTAAACAATATTAAATCTGATCTGTGCGAAGACTGCAACCGCCGCATTGAGACCAATCCTATCCGTGTGCTTGACTGCAAAAATGAAAAGTGCCAAAGTATGCTTGCCAACTCACCAAAACTTATCGACAACCTCTGCAAAACGTGTGATGCAGACTTTAAAAAACTGACAACATTGCTTGACGATGCAGGCATCGCCTATGAGATCGATACCAACCTGGTACGCGGACTGGACTACTACAACAAAACCGCTTTCGAATTTGTCAGCAATGAAATCGGGGCACAGTCAGCCATTGCCGGCGGAGGACGCTACGACAGACTGGTAGAGTACCTTGAGGGCAAACCAACACCTGCTGTAGGATTTGCCATCGGTATTGAGCGCATTATGGAACTGGTACAGATGCCAAACCCTGAGCGGGAAGGTTACTATATGGGCGCGATGGTACCTGAGGCGGTCGAAAAGGTCATCACCCTTGCCAACAGCAAGCGAAAAACAGACAAGGTTACTGTCGAATATAGTTCAAAAGGCTTTAAAAGCCACATGAAGGGAGTTGACAAATCCAATGCACGCTATGTACTGCTTATTGGGGAGGATGAGCTTAAGAATAGTACTGTTTGGATTAAGGATATGGAGAGTAAAGAGGAGAGGAGTGTTTTAGATTCAGATCTATAATACCACAAAACATGGTTGCAATGAAATATTGATCAAAACATTATTTCATTGCAGCAACATATCTACTTTCCATAAAAAAAATTCATAGAGTTAACCATCTAGGTAAAACAAACTATCTAAAAGTTTTATAAACTACTTGATCTTCCCTCATTATTTTCCCAAAATTCCACATATTTTATTCTATATAGATTATACTAAGTATGTTAACCCAATATCTAAATAAATTTTGGGCAATTACTTTAAAGGATTTACATGAATCAAACGATCAAACAGTTACTGACGCTTACCGCTGGTGTTGTACTGGCAAGCAGTATCGCTTTTGCTAATGAAGAAAAAGCACATAGTGAACACTGGGGATACACAGGGCATAATACACCAGAGAAATGGGGAACATTGTCTGAAAAGTTTAGAGAGTGTGGCGTAGGGCTTAACCAGTCACCTATTAACATTACACACTCTCTTAAAGCCAATCTTCCACCTTTAAATCCAAACTATAGCCACAGCTCTAAAAGTATTGTAGACAATGGTCACACTATTCAAGTCAATATGGAGCTGGGAGATACCTTCACAGTTGACGGCATTACATTTGAACTTAAGCAGTTTCATTTTCATTCACCAAGCGAAAACCATATCGATGGCAAAGCATACCCTTTAGAAGCACACTTTGTACATCTTGACAAAGATGGTAATATTGCTGTGATTGCTGTGATGTTTGAAGAGGGTGCAGAGAATCCGGTACTCAAAAAGATATGGAAAGATATGCCACAAAAAATCGGTGAAAAGAAGCCATTAAAGCTTGAAGGTATCGCTAAAGCACTATTGCCTAAAGACAAACACTATTACCGATTCAACGGCTCTTTAACTACACCTCCCTGTACAGAAGGGGTAAGATGGTTTGTGCTCAAGCAGCCATTAAGCGTATCGAAAGAGCAAATTAAAAAATTCCATGATGATACACTCCATCATGACAACAATAGACCGATCCAACCACTTGATGCCAGAGTGATTGTCGAATAGCTTTTATACAATCTCACAGAAGGAGCCACTTAGGCTCCTATCCACATTATTAAATCTTTACTTAATCTCTTCATCGCAACATTTGTAGCATAAACATACCCTTTAGCATCTACAGTCGGTGTTAGCTCTTTGTAACTAAAGCGTTTGTTTTTTACCAACTTTCCAGTATGTGCATCCACAAGCATAAACTCTATGGAAACAATGGCATAGGAGTCACCCCCTTTAAGATGATGGGAGAAGTCATATATCATACTCTCAAGCCGGTAATCCTCTCCCGCTGTTGAGGCGTAAGGAAGTACTGCTTTAAAGAGGTGACTTTGTTGCAGTATTTCGATTACACTGCCCTGTATCAGTTTTTCTACAGCATTGGACCACTCAGAATTGAGATAGACCCCACGGTCACTGCTGCTGTAGGAAAAACACATTTTGTCAGACATCTTCTCTTTGAGTGTCTGAGGATAAGAGACCTTCAGCACACTGCTTTGGTATTTGCTCGAAGAAACCGGAGTAACTCCTCCTGCATCAAGCGTATACACATTCATAGGTTCCGCCTCTTTAAATGAGCACCCGCTTGTCAGCAAAACTGTCAGCAAAACTGTTAAAATATATCTCTGTTTCATTCTCCCGGTCCCTTTCGACGCTTTCGTGACTTGAAGAAAATATCACTTGGACTCTCATCGAGCTCTTTTGCCAGTGCAGTAATCTGGTCAGAAAGAATCTCGATATCAACCAGCAGCGGTTCAAATATCTTTTTAATATTGTAATCTCCGCGATCGAGACTCTTCTCAACCTTCAACGTCACACGATTGAAATTTCTTGTTGTCTCTTTGAGTTTTTTGACCGCAGGCACACTCTCCTTGCTGATCGTTTCAAATGATGCAGTCATCCGTTCAAGGTCACTGCTGACATGCTTTGCTGCCTCTTGGTATGTCATCAGGGTCGTATTGAGTTCATCCATCACACTGACACTTTTACCTGTAATCTGCTCTGTATTGGCAAGTATCTTTCCAAATGTATCAATATTTTCACTGCTAAGCAGCTTTTCTGTTTTATCCATCAATCGTACAAGCCTCTCTGCGAGTGTACCAATATCCTTTTTGGTAGCATCAAACCATGATGCCGAAGAGGCAATAACGGGGATATGGTCTTTGGAGGGTTTTAGTGTCTTAGCATGGTTGCTACCCCCTTCGATCTCAATGGAGAGCAGTCCGGTCACCCCGAGCATGGAGGTATGAGCCACCATATCCTCCTTGATAGGCACACCTTTTTTGATATTGAGCAATATCTCTACCCTTTCAATGTTGTCAGGGTCGATACGTATGGCTTTGACACGTCCCACATCTACCCCTCTAAGACGGACAACAGAATCTTTTGAAAGTCCAGAGACCGATTCGGTCATGTAGGTTTTATAGAGGTCATACTCTTGATGCAACCCGTACTTTGCCAGCCAAAAAGAGAATGCTACAGTTCCCAGTCCGAAAAGAAGTACAAATATTCCGACAATGGTATAGTTAACCTTACTGTACATCGTTTGCTCCTTCTCTCAGCCTGCCGGCAAATCTCTCTTGTGCATATTCATTTTTGAAAAACGCTTCGACAAACGGATGTGTCGAGTGCAGCACTTCATCCAATGTGCCTTCTGCTACCACATGTTTGTCCGCCAAAACCGCCATCCTGTCGACAATATTGGCAATACTGTCAAGATCGTGTGTAATCATCACAACCGTAATGCCAAGCATCTGTCGTAATTCTACAATAAGTTTATCAAAATTACGCGCACCCACCGGGTCAAGACCGGACGTGGGTTCATCCAAAAAAAGCAGTTTCGGCTCCATGGCAAGTGCCCGGGCAAGTGCAGCACGCTTGATCATCCCTCCACTCAGTTCACTCGGATAGAGCGCCCCGACATGCGCATCAAGCCCCACCAGAGCGATCTTGGAGCGTACCAGTTTGTCACGCATCTTTTTACTGAGCTTAGTATACTCTTTGAGCTGTACTTCTATATTTTCCGCAATAGTAAGGGATGAGTAAAGTGCCCCAAACTGAAACAGGACACCCCACTTACTGCGAAGTTGCTGCGCTTCATAAAAACTGATACTATCCAGTGTTTTTCCAAGTACGGTAATCCTGCCGGCATCAGGTCTAAGCAGCATGATCATCTCTTTCATCAAAACCGACTTTCCAGCCCCACTCTCTCCAAGGATCGCATAGATCTCTTTTTCATTGACACGCAAAGAGACCCCGTCATGAATGGTACGGCTGCCAAAACGTGTTACAACCCCCTCAGCTTCGATCATCTCTCTCATAGTCCAAACTCCGTATAGATTACTGAGAAGAGTGCATCAAAGGCTATTACAAGAAATATCGCATTGACCACGGAGGCAGTTGTCTGAAGCCCGATACTCTCTGTGGTATCGGAAACCTGAAAGCCTCTGAAGCAGCCAACCGATGCGATTACAAAAGCAAAGACAGGTCCTTTGATCATACCAAGAATATAGTGTTTAACCTCCAGCACTTCATTGAGTCTGCTGACAAACTGGTCAAACGAAATACCAAGCTGCATCTGGGAAGCGACCATTCCGCCAAAGATACCGATAATATCCGCAAAAAAGATCAACAGCGGCAGTGCGATCAGCAGTGCAAAGATACGCGGCAGTACCAGAAAATTGTACGGGTCAAACCCCATGGTGCGCATAGCCGCAATCTCTTCGGTAATCTTCATCGCACCGATCTCAGCGGTATATGCCGAACCACTCCGCCCTGCAATCACGATCGCAGTGATCATTGGACCAAGCTCTCTTACAATGGATATGCCCACCGTATCGACAATAAAGATATCCGCCCCGAACTTGGCAAGCTGTACTGCCCCCTGATAGGCAATGACCATCCCCACCAAAAATGCTGTCATCCCCACAATCACAAGTGCATTGAAACCTGACTGGTAGATATGGTATACCGTCTCTTTAACACGTAATGTTCGAGGATGAAAAATGCTATAGAAAAACGAAAGTGTCACATGTCCAAGAAAGGTGACAAAGTCATGCATATCCCCAAGCAATTCCATAGTCGATTTACCAAGCTCACTCAGGAAACCCTCTTTTCTAGGTGGTATCGTCTCTACCATATCTTCATGCAGCAGTTCATACATATCACGCTGACTCTGGGTATAACCCTCTATTGTCACTAAAGCGTGTTTCTTCAAACGCTCACACACCTCTATAAAGAGCAATACACCGGCACTGTCGAAGTCTGTCACTCCGGAGAGATCCCAGACGATGCTGGAAGAGGAAGGAAGTTGCTCCAACACTGCCCGTATTTCAGGTACAGTATGGAGTGTCCACTCTCCCCTTGCACTGATCTTAAGCTGATCCCGATCACTCTTCCATTCAACAAATTGCTGCTTCATATGCTTAATTATAGGTAAGATTGGATTAAGTTTTGGTATAATCATCCGACTATACTTAACAAATAGAGGCAATGTGCATGAAAGAGTTTGGGCTGAATATCTGGGGAGACGGAAATTTTGTCATAAAGGGTGATACCGTCAATGTCAATTATGCCTCCACCCCCTCACTGCTGCAGCTTACACAAGAGATACGTGAAAAAGGCTACAAAGGGCCTCTATTGCTGCGTTTTCCGCACCTGATCAAAAAACAGATAGACACCCTTTTTGGCACTTTTGAGAAAGCAAAACGGACATTTAACTATACAGGAAATTTTCATGCTGTTTTCCCTCTCAAGGTCAACCAGTTTCCCAACTTCGTCCAGTCACTCATAGAGGTTTCCCAAGAGTACCATTATGGACTTGAAGCAGGCAGCAAGGCCGAACTGATCATCGCCATGACAAAAACACCGCTTGGCGCACCCATCACAGTCAACGGTTTCAAAGACAAAGAGATGATCGCCTTGTGCTTTATCGCTGCCAAGATGGGTCACAACATTACCGTTACTATTGAAGGAACAGGTGAGCTAAAGACCATTATAGAAGTCAATAAGGAGTTCAATAGCAGCAGTCAATCACCTATCCTACCAAAGATAGGCATACGGATCAGAATGCACAGTGCAGGCATCGGCATTTGGGCAAAAAGCGGTGGCTACAGCTCCAAGTTTGGATTGACATCTACAGAACTTCTCGAAGCCTATGAACTGCTCAAACGCCACGATCTGCTTTCGCACTTTTGGATGATACATTTTCATATCGGCTCACAGATGGGCGATATCGCACCATTGAAAAAAGCGCTAAGAGAAGTGGGAAACATCTATGCCGAACTCAAAAAGCGCGGAGCGGATGCACTGGGTGCCATCAACATAGGTGGCGGACTGGCAGTAGAGTATTCGCAGCATACCCACACACAAGAGCGAAACTACTCACTTGAAGAGTTTGCCAACGATGTGGTCTATCTCATGCAGGAGATCGCAAAGAGCAAAGGGGTAGAAGAACCCGACATCTTCACCGAGTCCGGACGCTACATCGCAGCCTCACACTCTGTGCTTGTCGCACCTGTACTGGAACTCTTCTCTTCAGAATACAACGCCAAATGTCTACGTCTTAAAAAAGAAAACCCGCCGCTTATACAAGAGCTCTATGATCTTTATATGAGCATTGAACGAAAACATGCACGCGAATACCTGCATGATGCGCTTGACCATATGGAGAGTCTGCTTACGCTGTTCGATCTGGGTTACATCGATCTTGAAGACCGTTCCAATACGGAAATCCTTGTCAACCTTATCATCAAAAAGGCGATCGCACTGCTGAAAAACGAGGGTACGAATGAGCTGAAAAAGCTGCAAGACAGGATTCAGGAGCGCTATCTTGTGAACTTTTCAGCCTTTCAGTCTCTGCCTGATTTTTGGGGACTATCCCAGCACTTCCCCATCATGCCGCTTAATCACCTCTCCGCCAAACCGACCAACCCGGCAAGTATCTGGGATATCACCTGTGACAGTGACGGAGAGATCGGATTTAACCGGGATATCCCGCTCTATCTGCACGATATCGACCTGACCAAGGAGGAGTACTTCATAGGCTTTTTCCTTACCGGTGCCTATCAGGAGGTACTTGGCATGAAGCACAACCTCTTTACCCATCCAACCGAGGTGGTGATCAACTTTGACGAAAACGGAGACTACCGCATCGAGCACCTTATTGAAGCGCAAAACCTCATGGATGTTCTGGAAGACCTCGATTATGATACCGGGCTTATCGACAAGGCACTCAAACACAAGATCGAGGAGTCTACCAAGATCACCGCAGAGGAGAAACGGGAACTTCTTGGGAAAATTTACCTCTATTTAAGTGAAAACAGTTATCTTAAGACCATTCAGGCACTGAGCGAAAAGGAACAAGGAGAACACACGTGAATCTTTTTCAGCTGATCAAAGAGGATTTTGCAAATGTCAAACGCAATGACCCCGCTTTGCATTCTACTTTTGAACTTTTTTTCAACTATCCAGGCCTGTGGGCACTGATGTTTCACCGTATTGCCCACTGGTTCTACAACAAAGGTCTGCGCTTTATTCCACGGCTTATCTCCGCACTGGGGATGTTCTTGACGATGATCGACATCCACCCTGCCGCAAAATTCGGTCGTCGTGTATTTATCGACCACGGGGTAGGTGTTGTCATCGGTGAGACTGCCGTGATCGGGGATGATGTGTTGATCTATCAGCAGGTAACTCTTGGCGGTGTCAGTACCGACAAAGGCAAACGCCACCCTACCATCGGAAACAATGTCGTTATCGGCGCGGGATCGAAGATACTGGGAAACATCACCATCGGCGAAAATTCCAAAGTCGGGGCAAACTCTGTCGTTGTCAAGGATGTACCTCCTGATTCGACCGCCATCGGCATCCCCGCACGGGTACTCAAACGCGGTTACGACAAAACACCGCTTAGCCACAACAAGATCCCCGATGTCAACAAAGAGATATTCCAGTATCTTCTTAAACGTATCGAGATTCTTGAAAATGCACTTCCTGAAACCAAGAAGAAGAAGATCAAAGAGATTGATCACGAACTTGAAACACTCTATGACAACTTTATCCATGCTATGGATTAGAGGGAAAAGAGAAATTTGCTTCTCTTTCCTCTCTTGCCTCATTTAGTAAGTCATCAAACACTTTTTGTTATAATTTCTATTATTTTATACTAAGGGATTTTTATGCTGCTTTCAGACCGCATACAGACACTCTCCCCCTCTTTGACCATTGCCATCTCATCTCTGGCAAGAGAGCTCAAAGCAGAGGGTAAAGATATTCTCTCCTTTTCGGCAGGTGAACCCGATTTTGGTACACCCCAACGCATTAAGGATGAAGCGATCAAAGCGATCAACGAAGGGTTTACCCAGTACACTGCCGTACCCGGAATACCCGAACTTCTGGAGGCAGTTGCCACCAAGCTAAAACGTGACAACAAACTTGACTACAAGCCTTCAGACATCATTGTCAGCAACGGTGCCAAGCAGTCACTCTTTAACCTCTTTCAGGCAACCATCAACCCTGGTGATGAAGTGATCATCCCCGCACCCTACTGGGTAACCTACCCTGAACTGGTCAAATATGCCGCCGGTGTACCTGTTATTATCGACACCGATGACCAAAGTGGTTTCAAGATCACTGCCAAACAGCTCAAAGCCGCCATTACCCCCAAAACGAAGATGCTCATTCTCACCTCACCATCCAACCCTACCGGATCGGTCTACACCAAAGAGGAACTTGAAGCACTTGCAGAAGTACTCAAGGGTACCGATATCCTTGTTGCCAGTGATGAAATGTATGAAAAGCTGGTTTACGGGGTTTCCTTTACCGCTGCGGCAAGCATCAGCGAAGATATGTATCAGCGTACTATCACCATCAACGGACTGAGTAAATCCGCAGCAATGACCGGATGGCGTTTTGGCTATCTTGCCAGCCCAAACAAAGAACTCATTGCCGCAATGAACAAACTGCAGAGTCAAAGTACCTCCAACATCAACTCCATCACCCAAAAAGCGGCCATCCCAGCACTACTTGGTGAGATAGAGGACGAGATAGAAACGATGCGTCAGGCATTCGAAGCACGTGCCGAAGAAGCCGTCAGACTCTTCAACGAGATAGACGGGCTCTCGGTTGTCGCACCCAAAGGTGCCTTCTATCTCTTTGTCAACACTAAAGCTATCTCCAACGACTCCATAGCATTCTGCAAAGAGTTGCTGCAAGAAACCGGCGTAGCCGTTGTACCGGGTATTGGTTTTGGAAGCGAAGGCTACTTCCGCTTCTCCTTTGCAACAGACATCACAACGATCCGTGAGGGTATTAGACGTATCGAGAAGTTCGTAAAAAGTAAACGATAGGGCTAAGGGCTAAGTATAATATTTACTTATGCTGTGTTAAACCTTAAACCTCATCATTTCTTCTTCGTCAAATGTGTCATTACATACCATAGCGTTCCAAGCATGGCTACAGCAAAGAGCGGTGCCAGCCACGGACGCTGTTTAAGTCCTTCAAACATCGAAATGATCGTCTCACTGGCGAAATAGGCACTCAATCCGATGACCGATACAAAGAGTATGGATGCAAAGAAGTTAAAGAAAACAAACTTTTTGAAATCATACTTTGAAAGCGCCATAGAGATAGGCACAAGAGTCTTGACCCCGTAGATAAACTTTTGTATAAAGATCGCCAAGACACCGTACTTGCGCATGATCAGTGTTGCCAGTGCCAGTTTGCGCTTATGCTTTTTAAAATAGGGCATTACCTCTTTTTTCTGATACTTTCCAAGATAAAAAAGAAAGTTGTCTCCCAAAAAGTTTGCCACTGCAGCAACAGCAAGGGCTGTTGCAAGATCCATATGTCCCATATAGGAAAAGACCCCGGCAGCTGCGACAATAAAAAACGATCCGCCAAAAGAGAAGAAAGCTACAGCGAGGTAACCCCATGTTTCAAGTGAAGAGAAGTCCATCTACGATCCTAAACTAAAATTGCCAAATCATACCAAAAGATCATTAACAATCATGAGGGATACGGTATAATACCGCCATGACAATAACACTGCTTTCCATCCTTTTTGTCTATGTCTTCATTGCATTGGGCTACCTTGCCAAACGGATCTTCAAAGCGCAGATGGATCCCAAGACCCTTACATTGATGTCAGTCTATTTTATGCAGCCTTTTGTAAGTGTGTGGGGGTTTAGTACTGCCAAACTGCACTGGGAGCACTTCAGTGTCATGGGCATCTATTTTGGCATTATCTTTATTTTGCTTATCCCTTCTATTTTCATTGCAAAGATGATCTTTGATGACCCCAAAAAGCGTTCCATCTTCTCCATTGCAGGCTTTGTAGGCAATACGGGCAACATCGGCATCCCGCTTGGCATCGCACTTTTTGGAGAGCAGAGTGTCATCTATACCACCCTCATCAACCTTGCCAATGTGGTGGTGGTCTATGTACTGGGAGCCTACATCTACTCTCGCGGCAGCTTCGATGTCAAAACATCACTGCTGAACATCGTCAAGATCCCTATCATCCCCGCTTCAGCCATTGCTATGGTACTCAACCTTACACAGGTGACTCTGCCCGCACAGATACTGGAATTTTTCAAGATGGGTGCTTACAGCGGCATTGTTCTACAACTTTTTCTGCTGGGCACCTTCCTTTACGGCATTAAAATACGTGAAGTACACCCCAAACTCTTTGCCGGTACACTCAGTCAGAAATTTCTCTTTGTTCCCTTTTTCAGTGCACTCATCCTCTCACTGACTGATCTGCCGCTTTTTGTACAGGCGGTCATCCTCATGGAAATGATGACCCCGCTCGCTGTTGCGAACATCAATCTCGCTTCACTTTACGACTGTCGTCCGCAGGATGTCACTGCGTTGATTTTGTTAAGTACCCTGCTTTTTATACCGATACTTTTCCTTTTTACGGTAGGGATTATACCGCTCTACCTACAATAATTATGCTAAAATAATATCACTATTTACAAGGAGCAGCCATGTCAAACAAAACCCTCATTATCGGTGCCGGCGGTGTCGGGAATGTTGTCGCGTTCAAGTGTGCAATGAATGCCGACACTTTCGGAGAGATCACGCTTGCCAGCCGTACCAAAAGCAAGTGCGATGCCATCGCCCAAAATGTTAAAGCCAAAACAGGTATAGAGATTAAAACGGCACAGGTCGATGCGGACAGCGTCGAGGAGCTTGTCGCGCTTATTAGAAAGACAGGAGCGGATATCGTCATCAATGTCGCACTCCCCTATCAGGACTTGACTATTATGGATGCCTGTGCAGCATGTGGGGTGGACTATCTCGATACTGCCAACTACGAACACCCGGATGAAGCGAAGTTTGAGTACAAAGAGCAGTGGGCACGCGACCAGCTTTTTAGAGAGCAGCACATCATGGGGCTGCTTGGCAGCGGGTTTGACCCGGGCGTGACCAACGTCTTTGTCGCCTACGCACAAAAATACTACTTTGACGAGATCCACACCATCGATATCCTCGACTGCAACGCCGGTGACCACGGCTACGCTTTTGCGACCAATTTCAACCCCGAGATCAACCTGCGTGAAGTGAGTGCCAAAGGACGCTACTGGCAAAGAGGCGAAAATGGAGAAGGTGAATGGATAGAGACAGAGCCTATGGCGATCAAACAGGTATGGGACTACCCCGAGGTCGGCCCAAAGGACAGCTACCTTCTTTACCACGAAGAGATGGAGTCACTGGTCAAGAACATCCCGCACCTCAAGCGCATCCGCTTCTTTATGACCTTTGGCGAGAGCTACCTGACGCACATGAAAGTGCTTGAGAATGTCGGGATGCTCGGCATCGAGCCTGTCGAGCATCAGGGGCAAAAGATCGTTCCTATCGAGTTTCTCAAAACCCTGCTGCCCGATCCTGCAAGCCTTGGCCCCCGCACCAAAGGCAAGACCAACATCGGTGTCTTTGTCAAGGGTATCAAAAACGGTGAGCCCAAAACCATCTATATCTATCAGGTAAGCGACCATGAGAAGTGCTTTGAGGAGGTAATGAGTCAGGCGGTGAGCTACACCACCGGTGTACCCGCGATGATCGGTGCCAAACTGATGCTGGAGAGAAAATGGTATGAAGAGGGCGTGCACAACATGGAGGAGTTTGACCCCGATCCGTTTATGGAAGAGCTGAACAGGCAAGGATTGCCGTGGCAGGTGATGGAGCTGGATGCCGATGCTTCACTGGAAGTAAAAGAGGCGTAGGGTGAGCATCGGGTTTTGGCTCAAAAAGTTCATCGCTTTTTGGATGATGCCGCTGAGTATCGGGATGCTACTATTAGCTGTAGCATACTGGAAACTCAAACAAGGAAAAACCCTCATAGCCCGTAATTTTCTGCTTGCATCACTCTTATGGATCGCTCTCTTTAGCTATGATCCGTTTGCAAACCTGTTGCTCTACCCATTGGAGCACCGCTACAAAGCCTTGCTTCATCCGCCACAACACATTGCCTATATCTATGTACTTGGCGGAGGGCACCATAGTGATGCCAATCTTCCCATCACCTCCCAGATTATTCCTGAATCGGTGGTCAGAACCAATGAAGGCATACGCCTCTATCATGCACTGCACGGTAAAGCAAAACTGATCGTTTCGGGTTATCATGACATGTTTGAGCCCAATTCCCATGCAGCCATGGCACAACAACTTGCTCTCTCACTGGGTATTCCAAAAGAAGACATCATTCTTGTACCTACTGCTGCCGATACGGAAGATGAAGCCAAAGCCGCCAAGCGTATTGCCAAATCACAACCTGTAGCACTGGTGACTTCTGCATACCACATGCCTCGTGCAGCCCATTGGTTTAAGAAAACAGGGGTTACCTTTTATCCTGCACCGACCTACCACCTTGCTGCTACACAACACCCTCATTATTTATGGTTTTTCAATGCCAATGCACTTAAAAAATTAACCATTGCCATCCACGAGTACCTTGGCATACTCTGGCAGAAGATCAAAGGAGCATAAATGACATTCAACGGCTTTCCAAAAGAGGGCTTGAGATTCCTCTCACAGATCATCACCAACAACTCCAAAGCGTGGCTCGATGCACACAAAGAGGCGTATGAGCACTACATTGTCACACCAAACAAAGCCTACGTCGAAGAGATGGGAGAGCATCTACAGATACTGGTACCCACCATCCATGCCGAGCCAAAGGTCAACCGGTCACTCTTTCGTATTTACAGAGATGCCCGTTTTCATCTAAGCGACCCCATCAAAACCCGTATCGGCATCATCATGTGGCAGGGTAGCGGACACCGGATGCAAAGCAGCAGCTTTTACATGCACTACGACCCGCATGAGATCTTTGTCGCCGCAGGTATACGCAACTTCAAACCTACTCTGCTCAAAGCCTACCGTGCCTACATCCAACACGATGAACACCGACAAAGCCTACACGACATTTTAGAAATACTCAAATCCAAAGGCTATCAGATACCTGAGCCAAAGTACAAAAAGTTTCCAAGAGGGTGTGACGCAGATGATGCGTACAGCTATCTCTACAAAATGAGTGCCATCTATGCCTACACCACATTCTTGCCTGATGAGACCTTCCACTCTGAAGCGATCATTGACAAAAATTTCAAAATCTATGAGGATATGTTTGACCTTCAGCAGTGGGTGTATGAGCTCACCCTCACCTGTGATACCCAAGCGGATGTATTTCGGTAAGCCCGATCAGACTCATAAACCTGCCACTGCATCCTTGCTCTTTTCGGTACGAGAAATAGGTACCGCTGTTGCACGCCGTACAGATACCGCTCTGTTCAATCTGAGTTTGGGAAAGACCTGCATCCATAAGCTGCAAACGGTTCTCCAAAGGCAGATTTAGCATATATTTGCCATTGTCTTTCTCTTCCAAAACATTCGGTCTATACCTAAAATGCTTGGCGACATCTTCTCCCACTTCATAGCAGCATGACCCTATGGCAGGACCGATACCCGCAACAATATCTGATGGCGTGCATCCAAATTCTGTCTGCATCTTCTTGACTGTCTTTACCACGATCTTTGCTTCTGTTCCTCTCCATCCTGCATGCACAGCTGCAACCACCTCTTTTTTGGGATCACACAGCAGTATGGGCACACAATCTGCTGTCAAAATGCATAGCATAATCCCCTTTTGGTCAGTGATAAGCGCATCACAATCAGCAATAGCATCAGCTTGCGTATACCAACCCCTTGTCTGCTTTTGACGCACAATATGCACATGATCACTATGGGTCTGTTGTGCTGTCACAAACGCAAATGTGCCGTAAGGTGCTAAATGCGATTCAAGTATCTTTCTGTTTGCTATGATCTGCTCTTGGTTTTGACCCGTATGCAAAGCAAGCGAGGCACTGTAAAATTGCTCCTCCTCTTTATGCGTGACTGTATGGATGCAACCGTCTATCTCCTCAAGCAGTAAAAATCGGTAAAAGGTTTTCATGGTTTTCCTTCTCAATTCTTTACGATATAATATCCAAAAATATATTGGAGCATATACAGAATGGAAGGCTGGTTTGACTTTGATAAACGTATATTCAAATACTTCTCCTACTCCCTGATGCTCCAGCTTATCCCCATCTTTGCCATCTCCTCGTTTCTTATCCATGAGATCAATATCAAACTCTTTAACAAGCAGATGGTCTACTACTTTATCGCTTTTATCGCATTCGTGATCGTCGCTTTCATTCCGTGGCGGCGTATTATGTGGTGGTTTGCCCCACTGTTTTACCTTATCAATCTCGGATTGCTTATCGCCGTTGAGTTTGTAGGCAAAAGTATCCTCGGTGCCAAACGCTGGATCGAACTTCCAGGTATACACATTACCATCCAGCCCTCAGAGTTCATTAAAGTCAATGTCATTATGCTGCTTGCCTACCTCATCAGCAAAAAGCCGCCACCGGAGCGAGGATACGGACTTTTTCAATTTATTAAGCTCTCATTGGTGATCATCATTCCCTTTCTTATCATTGCCAAAGAGCCTGACCTTGGTACAGCACTTGTACTGCTCATTACCGGATACGGCATACTCTTTCTTATAGGAGTCAACTGGAAAATATGGATGACACTGCTTATCCTTGCCGGTGCAGGTGCTCCGGTGATCTATGAGTACGGACTTAAACCCTACCAAAAAAAACGTATCCACGACATGCTTAACAAACCAAGCTATCAGGTACGTCAGGCACTTATTGCCATTGGAAGCGGCGGGATGGAAGGGAAACCAAGAGAAGATGCTACACAGACACAGCTAAAGTTCCTGCCGGTCTCTTCTACGGATTTTATCTTTGCCTACCTTGGAGAACGGCTTGGCTTTAAGGGGATGGTTACCGTAATTGGTCTTTACATTCTGCTTATCTTCAACCTGCTTTACATTTCGTGGAGATACAAACAGGACTACTACATCAAAACCTTTGCCGGAGGTTTGGCATTTCTCATCTTTGTCTATATGGGGGTGAACATTTTCATGATCATCGGACTGGCACCTGTGGTAGGACTTCCACTGCCAATGTTCAGCCACGGTGGTACCTCTTTTATCATCTTTGCCGTACTCTTTGGAATTTTACAAAATTTAATTGCTTTTAAAGACTACAGTCGATATACTTCTGACTCGAAAGTCGTTATGCAGACAAAAGATTTTCACTAATTTTTCTACAACCATTCGGGTCTTTAGCTCAGTTGGTTAGAGCTCCCGGCTCATAACCGGGCGGTCCGGGGTTCGAGTCCCCGAGGACCCACCACCTTCAATAAACTTTCCTTCTATAAAATATACAAAACACAAATCAAGACAAAATCAGTGGACTATTTTTTCTTAATCTCAACCACTTCATACTGAACATCATTGCCTTTATAGACCGGTTCAAAGAGTACACCTTCACACTCTTTGTACTGTTTGCCATCTATGTAGATATCTTTACAATCATCATCGGGAATGGTCGATACGATAGCACCTACGGTAATGGCACTCCCCCAGAACCATGGCCAGTATCCGCCCCACCCATGATATGGATAGTGGTGGTAGTGGTGATGGTGTCCGTGATGTCCATCACCATGATCAGGTTTTCCGTGGATCGGTCTGTTTCCCTCACCAGGTCTGTTGATAGGACGGCTGTTCCATTTCTCTTTTACTTTCTGTTTTACCTGCTGCTTCTGGTTTGGATCAAGCGTATCCCACTTCTCTTTGATCTGCTGTTTTGATCCGGATTTAACCTTTTCCCGCTGCACGCATTCGCATAGCACCACCACGCATACCTCCTCTCATACCTCCACCACCTCTGCGTGTCTCTACACTGTTTAGAAGCGTAAAATCTATAGATGATATACCACTAATGAGGTCATAGTTCACTTCGACTGTCGGAGAGAAGAATCCCAACAGCAAAAACAGGGTAATAAATTTAAGTCTGGTATATCCGTTTTTCATGATCTTTCCTCCTTTGTTGCAGAAGCTGTGATGTCGATCTTTACCGCATCGGAAGGTTTTTCAAAAAAGAAGCATGCATCAGCAGGCTTTCTGTCAAGATGCCAGCGTAGCAGTGTACTGCTTCTTGGCAGCAGCGGATGGGTCGTATCGATGATGATGAACTTGCGTATCAAAGGATGTTTTCTTCTCTCTATCCATACCTGATAATCATAGTTTTGTGTCACAAATCCAAGGTGGTCACAGGCAATGCCATCAACCTCGGAAACCCCAAAGTAGTACCCTTTCTCTTTGGGAGGGATACGTCTGTCAAGATCGGTATAGAGAATATTGGCAAGCAGTGATTTAACATCATACTTTTCAAAAAGAAAATCAAGTGCTTTATCGATAGATTTGGGTATCTTAAGCTCTCCATAGTAGTGTGTTAAACGGTCATAAATGGTAAGGTAGCCGTTGTTCAGGTAGTACAACTTCTCTTTTAAATCTCCGGAAGTCTCAACATAAAGACAGTTGGGGCGTTTCAAGTCGATATGGACATGATGGGTATAGGTAACGATCATCTTCTGTGCATAAATATTATCACTTGTGGTCACCGCATCTATCGAAAAAGATTGAAGCTGTCCCATATAGCGGTAAGAGTTTAAAAACAAAGCCGAGGGGATAGGAGTAACATGTGAGATCAGTTTTGGCTGTTTTATTTCAGACACCAACAGCGTTGCCGTCAAGAGCATATCCCCCCACTATCATACTTAAAAAAGGTTTTATCCAGTGCATCTCTTCTCTCCTTCTTATAACAATAATGACTATTCTATCAATATTAGACTTACAGAAATCGTTTATCCAAAAGCAAAGTTTTTAGCGATGCCATAAAGTTTAGACCCTTGGTTATAATTATTCTTTAAAAGGTTACTTATGGCATTAGCTATCAATTCAAGGATACTTGAGTATGTGCTACCAAGGAAACTTCATTACCCAAAAGATACGCTATACAATACAAACAAAGGAGAAGTAGATGCATGAACATCTCATCTTTCTTGGTATCAGCCTTGTCATCCTTGGATATGGGCTCTTTTCTAAACTCTTGGCAAAATACAATATCTCAGGTCCCATGATTTTTGCAATCGTTGGCGTACTCTTCTCTCCACTTGTGTTTGGAGAAAAACAGATGCATGCCAATGCCGAATCGATACAGATACTTGCAGAGATCACACTGATAGTCGTACTCTTCAGTGATGCCGCCGCACTCAACATAGAACAGCTCAAAGCCCACTGGCACCTTCCTGTACGACTGCTCTTTGTGGCACTTCCTATTACTATTATCGGGGCAACATTTATGGCAATATGGTTCTACCCCAATGAACTGGTTCTCTATGCATTGCTGCTTGCACTCATTCTCGCACCTACCGATGCAGCACTTGGAAAGATTGTCGTCAGTGATGAACGCATCCCTTCAACTGTAAGAAACACCATCAATGTCGAAAGCGGTCTTAATGACGGTATCGTTTTTCCGGTACTGCTTACGGTACTAACGATGATCGCCTCAGAAAGTACCACAGCCCAGAGCGGATGGATGACGTACATCGCCCAGCAAATCGCCATAGGTGCTGTAGCAGGAGCTTTTGCGGGATGGGCAGGTGCGGTAGTAATGATAAAAGCAGACAAACAGGGATGGATGGTACACCAGTACAGCAACCTTGCTCTCATCGCACTGGCCATTCTCTCATTCTACATTGCCGAGCATTTTGGAGGCAACGGCTACATTGCAGCATTCTTCTCCGGACTCTTTCTTGGCAATACCAGCAAAAAACTTCGCGAACATGTAGAGAGTTTCGCCGAGAGTGAAGGAGAGCTTTTTGTGATGATCTCATTTCTTATCTTCGGTATGATATTCATCCCCACCTCTCTACCCTACTGGGATATGAAAGCTTTTGCCTATGCAGTGCTGAGCCTTACGCTGCTGCGTATGCTGCCTGTTGTACTCAGTTTCGGATTTTTCAAAGTCGATTTTGCTACCCGCCTTTTTTACGGTTGGTTCGGTCCACGGGGTATCGCTTCCATTCTATACATTCTCGTTGCGGTTCATCAGCTTGGTGATTTTAAGGAACATGAATCGATCATTGCTGTCGCTTCACTGACTATTTTACTTAGTATTTTCCTACATGGGATCAGTGCCCAGCCACTGGCACTCTTATATGCTAAAAAAGTCTCTAACACTTAAGCCAAAAGTTCATCCATATCAAGCGAAGGAACCATCACTCTAAAGCAGGCACCTTCAGCGGTATTACCGACAAGCAGTTTTCCCATACAGTGCTCTTCGACGATAATCTTGCTCATATAGAGTCCAAGTCCCGTCCCCTCTTTTTCTAATTTTGTCGATACAAACATATCAAATATTGAATCTATTACCGTTTCATCTATCCCACCTGCATTATCCCGTACTTCTATAACATACAGTTCCTCTTCACGGTAGGTTCGTATCCATATTGTCGGATTTTCAATCTCTCTTTCTAACAAAGCATCTTCTGCATTTTTAATAAGGTTGAGTACAACCTGATTAAGCTCATTGCCGTAAGTAATCAGTGTTTCATTACATCCAAGATCGGTATAAAGCGCTATACCTTTATTAGAGATAGGCATTTTGACAATATCCAAAACCATTGTTACGATTGTATCACAACTTGTTTTCGCCCTGTTTTTATTGGGTTTAAAAAAGTTTCTAAAATCATCCATTGTTCTGTTAAGATGCTCAATATAGCGCGTAATCTTCTTAGCATATTCAAGCACTTCACCTTTGCCGATCATATCTCGCTCTGCTTTTACTCCCATTGTAACCACGGAAGTAGAGATTGCCGAAATGGGCTGTTTCCATTGATGGGCAATCATCCCAAGCATCTCTCCCATCTGGGCAAGGTGGTTTTGACGCTGAAGCACCTCTTCTTTTTGCTTCTCATAGGTAAGGTCTTGTATATTGGCAACAATAATCACATCACCATCTGTTTGCTGAAAACCGAAATTGATCCGAATAGGAAATATCTCCCCATTTTTTCGAACGGCTTCAAATTCAAGATCTTTTTGGCAAGCATGCTTGGAGACACCCGTATGCAAAAAACTATCTAAGCCCTTATTATGCGCTCCTAGTAGATAATCGGGAATAATGTTAGCAAGCGTATCACCATAAAGCATCTCTTCTTTGCTATAGCCGAACATCTGCTCTGCGCTTTTATTAAAGAGAATAACCTCTTTTGCTTTGTTAATGGCAATAATCGCATTGCTGCTTGCTTCAAGAATAAGCTCATTTTTGAGTTTTTCCTTTTTTATTTCACCCTTTTTACGCTCAAGTTCTTCAATAGTAGAGAGCAGACTTTTATGGTAGGATTTGTCAATATAAAGGCCGCAATCAAGCTGCTTCATCTGCTTGATCAGTCTTTCAATGTAGGGTTTTTGTATAATTGAGCCGTGCTGCGGTGCGATAAGGTCGATCTCAAGTGCTTCTATATTATTAAGTGCATAGTTGAATATCTCTCTGCTTGGCATGTATTCGCTGTGGAACTGTTTTGCCTGTTCAAAATAGTCCTCTTTGGCATAAAAAGACCATGACGACTCTATACCGCCGAAAATATCACCCGAAAAGAGAATCTTATTTTTTGGATCATACGTTACAAATGCTCCGGGAGAGTGACAATAGGGAGTTGCTACAAAGCTAAGACGCAGTCCGCTTTTCGTCTCAAGTTGCATATGGTGTCTGTCAACTTCATAGTAAGAAGAAATAATACCGTAATGTTTCAGAAGCGGTGACATACGCGAATGGCTGACAATTTGAAGATCATCTCTCTGAATGAGTTTTTCAAGCGCCGGAACTGCTGCAGCAAGGTCGGGATCTTGATGATGTAATACAATATACTTAATCTGAGAAAGAGGCGTTATCTCTTCAATTTTTTTGACCACATGGTCAAACTCCAGCATAGAGCCCGGATCAATCAAAATAGACTCATTGCCGTTTTTTATAAGATAGGGATGACACTGAAACGGATCATCCTCCATATACATACCTACCCACCAGCATCGAGACGCTATCTCAACCGGATATGAAAAATCCATTTTCTGTGTCATCCGTTTTCTCCTTCATAGAGTTCAAACCAATCTCTTTAATACCGCTATTATAGAGCAAAATTATAATAAAATTATAATAAAATTATAATAAAATTATAATAGAATTATAATAGAATTATAATATTTACTAAATTTTTTATATATTTAAGCTTATTTTATAAAAACACTATAATTTTTGCATTCAAAGAGACTGTTTCAGTTTTTTGGCAATATGTCTGCTTAGTCGTTCAAGCAGTCTGCTTTGCGCCTTGACCATAGCATCCAGCGTAAGCGCCCCCTGCTCTTTGAAATGCACCTCTTCACCGGTGACAAGACGGTTGTTTTCAGGATCAGACAGACTCCATCGTCCATCAAAGACTACATTACCGCTCTTAATATCAGCATCAAAACGCACTACGCTTAGATAGATGCGGTAGTTCTCTCTAAGCGGTTCTTCCCATGGTTTTGGTAAAAAGGTATATTGCGGCAGCATTCCTGAGAGGTTTTTGGCAATAACCGATTGGATATTCTTATCAAGCGCACCGGCCCAGCGCTCCTCTTCGTTGACATTCAGTCTTCCTGACGAAAGCCGTGTCACAATCTGTGGTTTATCAAGATATTCTGGAAGATCCACTTCTGCAATACCGATAATCTTCTTGTGCAAACGGCTTGTCTGCATACTTTTTTCCTGTTCAGTCTGAGGGTAGAGCTGGTAGAAGTTCGACTTGCTGCTGCAGCCGGGTAAGATCACCATGGCAACGGCACTCATAAGCAGTATATATCGTTTTCTCATCTATTTTCCTTTAATCAGTGATTCGGGGTGACGTTCGAGATAATCCGTCAAATGTTTGACCGACTTGGTCGTACGGATCATCTCATCGAGCAGTTTCAGCATCTTCCGGTTGATCTCCGCATTGGAATCAAGATAGTTTTTACGTACACTATTCATTAAGGCATTGGTATCCTTTACCAGTTTTGAAAACTCAACAAAAGAGCGATTAACTTTTGGTAGTGTCTGTGTATCTATCTGTTGCATCGAATTATTAAAATGTGTTCCTATCTCCTCAAACGGGATAGCGGCAATACGTTTCATTACCGTTTTAAAATCAGTTTTCAGTGACGCCATCGTCGTCGGTACAGAAGGGATAATATACATGTTGTATCTACGTCTAATCTTCTCATGCGGCGCATCAGGATAGATATTGAGATCAATAAACTGCTCACCGGTTAAAAGATTACCTGTCTGAAGCTGTGCACGCAACCCTTTTTGTACCAATTTTTCAAAGATAGGAATATGGGCACTATCTTGATTATCTCTTGCACCGATCACATCAAAACGCTCCGGCTCTATCTTGATAAGTATCGGTATACGGAACTCTGCCGTATTGGCATCACCTACCAGTGAGTAGTGTACCACTTCACCGATCTTGACACCTTTAAACTCAACTGGTGCCCCCTCAGAAAGCCCCCTTACCGAATCATCGGCATAGACCCAGAAGAATATTTCACGGCTGTAGTGCTGCTCCTTGGCTGTTTTTCTGTCCTTGTAGAGTTTATAAACATGATTCTCCTTAACCGGTTTGCCAATACCGTGTACTACAAAATTCTCAAATGCCAAACCGCCCATCAGTACCGATACCAGTGACTCTGTCTGCAGATCCACACCATTGGCATTCATATTTAAAGAGATACCACTGACATTAAAGAAGCGTGTTTTGTCGTTAAGCAGTTGATCAAACGGTGATTTGATAAACGCTTCAATCGTTACCTGCTTTCCATCTGGATCCAGTTTGTATGAAGCGATGCTCCCTGCTTTGAGCTTCTTGTAGTAGATAGGTGATCCTATACTTAAAGAACCGATACTGTCTGCTTTAAGAATAAATGTACGTCCCTTTTCACCGGAATCAACAACAGGGATCTGGTCAAGCCCATGAAACTCCCGAACACGTTTCTCTCCTTTTTGCGGATCCATTACAATATAGACCCCAGAAAGCAGTGTATCGAGTCCTTGAACACGATCTACCCCAAGCTGTGCCTGTACTACCCAAAAACGGGTATTTTCACTCAAAAACGGCTTCATATTTTTTTGCAGTTGGGCTATGACTTCGACACTTTTAAGGTCTTTGGTAAAGGTGACCTTGTTAACATGTCCAACGACCACATCTTTGTACTTGATCACGGTTTTTCCCGCTTCGATCCCCTCTGCGGATTTAAAATTGATGGTAATCTCCGGTCCCTGTTGGCTCCATGACTGAAAAAAGAGCCATCCGCCTATGATCAGTGCAACAAGCGGTACGATCCATACCGTCGATATCCCTTTTTTCTTCTCCTGCCAGAGTGCCTCTTTGATCATCTCATCATTATGCGTTTGCTGCATTCCTTCTTTTCTCCTCATCAATTTGCATATCCCATATCAGTTTCGGGTCAAACTGCATCGCTGCAAGCATGGTTATGACCACCACCAGAAGAAAATAGGTCGCTCCTTCTCCTGCCTTTATTTCAGTCAACCCGCCAAAGTGTACCAGTGCGATCATGATGGCCACCACATAGACATCCACCATCGACCACTTTCCGATGATCTCAGTCAACACATAGAGCTTCTTGCGTCTGCGTTTGTTCTTGACACTGCCTCTCTGTACTGAAATGAGCAGATAGATCAGAATGATCAGTTTGGTGATCGGTACAATAATACTGGCAATGAAGATCACGGCGGCGATCAGATAGGAGCCTGTCTCAAGAAAGTAGAGTACCCCACTCAAGATCGTATCTGCCTGTGTTCCTGCAAAGGTATGTACCTCCATCATTGGAAGAAGATTTGCCGGAATATAAAAGATGATACTGGCAATGACAAGTGCCCAAGTGTACTGGATACTGTAGGGTTTGCGTATGTGCATAGGCTCACCACAGCGTGGACAATGCAGCACACCATCTCTGTGTTCTTTTGGCAGCGTTACAAGCTGGTGGCAAAGATGACAGCTTATCAATCCCTGTTCAATCGCTCTCATGCTGCCTCTTTTTTCTTTTGCCGTGCATCGACCATATCCCATACTGCATGGGCATTGAAGGTCACCTGTATAGCTGCCATGACAAAGACCATAGTCATAAATGCCCAAAGCGATGTCCCCGGAATAATGGTGCCCATTTTAACAAGTTTTACCATAGAGACAAACACCCCTACCAAAAAGACATCGAGCATTGCCCACGGCAGCGAATGGGTAAGCAGTTTAAGTGCCACGGTACTATAGCGTGGAAGATAGCCAAAGTAGAGCGGACCAAAGAGTGCAAGCATCAGTACAATACGCATCAGAGGAACAACAATGGTTGTCATCAAAACAGCAAGCCCCAGAAGCCAGTCATGCGCTTCAAAAAGATAGATCGTACTTGTGGCGAAGTTGGCATGAGAGGTATTGCCCGCAACATGGAAAGAGAGGAACGGAAAATAGTTGGTCAACACATACAAAATAGCAGCGGCAATAGAGAGCGCAAACATCTTTTCAACCATTCCCTCTTTGTGTCTAAAAAGCAGGCTGCCGCATTCAGGGCACTTAAAACGCCCCTCTTTGTGCGGGTTGGTCACCTTTACCAGTTCATCACACTCATGGCACGCTACAATAATATGCTCCATTTCTATTCCATCTTTAATTTTAGGTAAAACTTACGCGCACCATAGTTACTGACATCAAAATAGATCCTACTCTTCAAAAATAATAATGTCATACGCATTTTTCGTTACCAGCGCTTTAGAACTGTGCACAGAACCGTTTCGGTTGACTTTGCTCAGCTCTTCACGTAACTGATCGATCTCTTGCTGCATCTGGTCGATCTGCTCTTTAAGCTGCAGTACGATATCCACACCCGCAAGGTTGACACCAAGCTGGCGTGTCAGACGCAAGATCAATTTCATACGGTCAATATCACGCTGGGAGTAAAGACGCATACGCCCCTGTGTACGAGAGGGTTCGACAAGCCCCTCTCGCTCATACTGCCGCAGTGTTTGCGGATGGATGTCAAGCATCGAAGCAACAACCGAAATCAGATAGACAGGTTCGTCATAACTGTGCATCTTTAACTCCTTTTACAGTTTCTCTTCACACATTTTTCGAAGCTCCGGATCGAGCGAATCAACATCCGGCAGTACAATATTGGCGATCAGATAGAGGTCGCCTTTGAGAGCTGTTTTTCTGTCTGGCACCCCTTTTCCTTTAAGACGGAATTTCTGTCCGTTCTTGGTATTCTTTGGTACTTTCAGAGAGACTTCTTTCTCCGGTGTCTGCACCTGTACCTTGCCGCCAAAGAGTGCATCTTTAAGCGGCACATCAAAGGTTTTGTAAAGGTCGTTTCCTTTACGTTCATACTCTGGCGAATCGGCTACCTCTACCTTGATCAGCAGATCACCGCTCTGCCCGCCGGCTTTCTTTCCTTTGCCTCGCACACGCAGCGTCTCACCGCTTTTAATCCCCGCGGGTATCTTGATATCAAAGCTCTCACCGTTGATGGAAATATGGTGTTTCCCGCCGTTTACCGAAACAAGGAACGGTACGGTGATGCGTGCGTGCACATCAAGATCCGGTGCCTGATATCCTCCACCAAAACCACCGCCGCCAAATCCGCTGAATCCGCCACGGGCACTTCCGCCACCAAACCCGCTAAATCCGCCGGCACCACCGCCACCAAACATTTGACGCAGTATCTCTTCAAGGTCAACATCTGCCCCCTGACCGCGTGCAAAATCCTGAAAATTCTGACCGCCGAACATCTGGTCACCAAACTGGTCGTACTGTGCTTTTTTTTCAGGATCGCTCAACACCTCATAGGCAGCGTTGATCTCTTTGAACTTCTCCTGAGCTTCTGGTTCTTTGTTAATATCCGGATGGTATTTTCTTGCGAGTTTTCGATACGCTTTTTTTATCTCGTCAGCACTCGCATTTTCACTGACGCCCAATGTTTCATATAGACTTTTTGACATGGCTTAACCTCTTCCTATTCTCAGATCAATACTCCACAAAGAATATTTTATGACAATACGACAAACCTTGCACCCTGCCCGAAGGGCTACTATGCCGTTTGGAAGATACAGGAGTCTTGTCATAAAATACCATGGAGCTAAAGAACTTCTTAATGTAACTTTAATTTTAGACGTATTATATCAGAAAAGTTTAGTCTATGTCAATCAACTTTACTATTTTTTTCAAAACTTTTCTATCTGTTTAAGAGCACTTTTGATGTACAATACATCCTATGGAAACAGTAGCAGTAACAACCCTCGATATACCGGAACTCAACATATACCAAAGCTTTAGAGAAAATGCCTTCAGCAAAGACGGCTCCTTCGTTGCCGACAGCCCGAAAGTGATACGTCTGCTCATCGAAGCAGGTGTGAAGATAAAGAGTATCTTTGCAACACAGCGCTACTTCGATGAAAATGCCTCATGGCTTCAACACTACGATGTCCCTGTAGCCTATGTGGCACCCAAAGCTGTCCTTGAGCAGGTCGTAGGGCATCGCCTCCACCACAATGTGATGATGCATGCCATTCGTCCAGAGGAGACACCGCTTGAAAGTCTTGGTGACCAGATCATCATGCTCGATGAGATCAGTAACTCCGACAATGTCGGTGCTATCGCCCGTTCCGCCGCGGCACTTGGTATTAACAGCTACCTTCTTCCTACCCATGGTCCACATCCCTATGCCAGACGTGCCGTACGTATCAGTATGGGACACATCGGCAAACTGCACTATCATCGCTACAACGACATCAAAACCACACTCCAAGCACTTAAAGCCATGGGCTACCGTATCTTCGCCGCTGAAGTGACAACAGACTCCACACCGCTCTCACAAGTCAAAGTACCCTCCAAATGGGTTTTGCTTATGGGACATGAACAGCTGGGCATTTCAGAAGATATTTTAACATTGTGTGATGAAGTAGTAACGATTGAGATGGAACCGGAGATAAAAAGCTTCAATGTAGCGATTGCAGCTTCAATTATAATGTATCAGTTTAAGCGAGTAGCGGGGTATTGACACGGTTAATCATACTAAGTATAATACCGTTAATAATACTATTTGAGGATAATTGATTATGACTATTTCAGCAAACGACCTTAAAACAAAAGGTATTTCCCTTTTAGACAACCTGCTCTCTACGCTTGATGAAGTACTCATTTCAGTAAGAGGAAAAACCAAATATGTAGTTGTTGATATGGAACGCTATGAGTATCTTAGAGAGTGTGAACTTGAACAAGCGTGCAGGGAAGCTCAAGCAGATATAAAAGCCGGAAGATCCAAAACAATGAGTGCAGAAGAACATCTCAAAGAGCTTGATGATGCCCTACAAGATTGAAATTACACAATCCTACAATAAAAAACTGGTCAAATTTCTCAAAAAACATAAAGATATTACACCAAAATACAAAAAAGTCATACGCCTTTTGGAACTTGACCCATTCCATCCTTCACTTCGCCTCCATAAGCTCTCAGGAAAACTCAATATACTTCACTCTGTCTCAATCGATATGCAGTATCGCATCACCATAGAGTTCTACATAGAAAATGAAAAGATCATCCCGGTAAATATTGGTACACATGATGATGTGTATCAATGAAGATAGCATAAGCGAGGAATACAATAGTTTATCTCATGAGAGGGGGGAAAGTAGCGCATAACCAATAATGCGCTCCATTGCAATATGGAACGCACATAACTTCTTAGTGCAAGAAGTGTCTTACAGTCGTAAAGTAGAGCGCAATCCCGTGCTCGTTCGCCGCTTCGATCACTTCATCATCACGGATGGAGCCGCCCGGCTCGATGATGGCACTCACTCCTGCTTCAGCCGCAGCATCGACAGAATCACGGAACGGGAAGAAGGCTTCACTTGCCATCGCTGCACCTGTGACATCGAGTCCCATCTCTTTGGCTTTTTTAAGCGCACACTGTGCCGCATCAACACGGCTGGTCATCCCCATACCCACCGCTACCATCGCAGAATCTTTGACATAGACCACACAGTTTGACTTGGTAAGTCCTGCTACCTTCCATGCGATCTCAAGGTCTTTCATCTCCTGAGCGGTCGCCTCTTTTTTGGACTTGAGGTGGGCGTTGTGCACTTCGTTGTCGCAGATGCAGTCAGCGTTCTGGAAGACAAAACCGCCGTCAATATGTTTGAAGTCATACTTGTCACCTGCCATGACCAGCTTTTCGCCACCCTGTGCAAAGAGTTTGATACGCTTTTTCTTCTCAAACACTGCCAACGCTTCAGGCGTGAAATCTGCTGCCATGATCACCTCAAGGAAGATCTCGTTCATCTTCTGGGCAAGTGGCTTGTCTACCACACCATTGACCGCGACCACACCGCCAAAGGCAGATACTGGGTCACACTTGAGTGCTTCTGTGTAGCTCTCAAGCAAGGTATCTTTGATGGCAAATCCGCACGGGTTGCCGTGCTTTACGATACAGACGGCATTCTCATCTCCAAAGCTCGAAGCGATCTTGAGTGCACCGTTGACATCGGTCAGGTTATTGAAGCTCGCTTCACCCTTGAGCTGTTTAAAGTTCTCACTAAAGAAACCGTCAAACTCATAAAGCGCTCCGTCTTGGTGTGGATTCTCACCGTAACGTGTCTGGAACGCTTTTTTCCCGGCGATGAACTGATACTCCCCAAAACCGTTGTTGAATCGTTTGTTCATATAGTTGGCGATCATACTGTCGTACGCTGCGGTGTGTTCAAAGGCTTTGATCATCAGATCGCGTCTGAACTCGAAGCTGTCCTCACCCTTTTGGAGTGCTTCAAGTACAGGAGTGTAATCTGCCGCATCTGTGACAATGAGGACATCGTTGAAGTTCTTCGCAGCCGAACGCACCATCGTCGGTCCGCCGATATCGATGTTTTCGATGATCTCATCAAAATCATCGGTACGCTCGATGGTCGCCTTGAACGGATAGAGGTTGACACACACAAGGTCGATGCCCTCTACTCCAAGCTCTTTTGCCTGCGCCACATGCGCCTCATCACCACGCTTATGCAAAATCCCTCCATGCACATACGGGTTGAGTGTCTTCACACGCCCCTCGAAACACTCAGGAAACTTCGTCACCTCATCGATCTCGATGACCTTCACACCTGCATCACTTAGCTTCTTGTAAGTACCACCTGTAGAGATGATCTCCCATCCAAGTCTCTCAAGCCCTTTGGCAAACTCCACAATCCCACTCTTGTCACTCACACTCAATAATGCTCTCATTTTCTCTCACTTTTTTATAAACAAATTTTTGTGTTACTTTTGCATGCTTTGTGCAGGTGCGAAAGCGCCCATATTTGCAAAGCAAGGCGCTGTAGTCACCGTCCGCACAATTGCAAAAGTAACGCTTTTGGCTCCACCTTTTTTCTTGTGAAGCGAAGCGGTATGCGATAATATCACTCTCTTCGAGAAAAAGGTGGAAAAGAAACCCTATTTACAAATCCTGTTCAATAGTTCTAGCAAAGGTATTAAAATAGATATCTTTGACACGATCCAAAGGCATCACCACCTCATTAACCTTCACATCCGTACCACCGACATTTCCGATTACTTCCGCTTTCAAACCAAGCCTGTTCGCCATTTCCATGACAGCATCGAGATCTTCAATGCTGCCTACTTCCAATAGCGCACGGCTTTGTGACTCATCAAAGATATCTCTGCTGTGCTCCAGTTCAAAGTCGACATTGACACCCTTGTTGCCTACTGCCGCCATCTTGCTCAGCGCTATGGCAACACCGCCAAGGTTAACATCTTTGGCAGAGAGCAACAAGCCCTTTTTATTCGCTTCGATCACAAGCTCCCAAAGTGCAAGCTCTTTGTCATACTCAAAGCTTGGCAGTTTGCCTACCGTCTCACCGTAGAGCTCTTTGATGTAGAGCGATCCGCCAAACTCTCCTTTGGTCTCACCTACAAGGATGATGTGTGATCCCTCTTTTTGGAATGCTGAAGGAAGCACCTTGTTTTGGTCATCATTGAGCCCTACCATCGCGATTGCCGGTGTCGGGAAGACAGAAACACCATTGGTTTCGTTATAAAGCGATACATTTCCGGAGACAACAGGCGTGTTCAGCGCGCTGCACGCCTCTTTGATCCCCTCACACCCCTGGGCGAACTGCCACATCACTTCAGGATTTTCAGGGTTACCGTAATTCAGACAGTCGGTAATGGAGAGAGGTCTCGCACCGGTCATTGCAACATTTCGTCCAGACTCCACCACCGCCAGTGCCGCACCCCCTTTGGGGTCGATGTAGCAGTAGCGCGGATTACAGTCTGAGCTCATCGCCAGCGCTTTGCCATTCTCCTTGACACGGATCGCTGACGCATCGAGGCTTCCCGGATGCTTGGTGGTGTTGGTCTGTACCATTGAGTCATACTGGTTGTAGACCCATGCTTTGTCCACCACCTCAAGTGACGCGAGCAGTTTCTCATACGCTTCCTGCTCGCTCACCGGAGCAAAATCATCTACACTCTTGGCATTGACTTCATCAAGATACTTTGGTCTTTCCGTTGGTCTGTCCAAAATCGGTGCCTCTTCACTCACCGGAGCGATCGGCATATCACACACCTTCTCTCCATACCAAAAGAGCTCCATTCTTTCAGTATCGGTTACCTCACCGATAACAGCAACATCCAAGCCCCACTTCTCAAAGATATCGATGATCTCCTGCTCACGCCCCTTTTTTGCACAGATGAGCATACGCTCCTGAGACTCGGAGAGCATAAAGTCGTACGGGGTCATCCCCTCTTCACGTGCAGGTACCTTGTCAAGATCCATTCTAAGCCCAGCACCGGTCTTGCCTGCCATCTCAAATGATGAAGAGGTTAGTCCAGCCGCACCCATATCCTGAATACCGATGATGGCATCCGTTTTAAAGAGCTCTAGACACGCTTCAAGCAGCAGTTTTTCAGTAAAGGGGTCGCCCACCTGTACGGTTGGTCTGAGCGATTTGGACTCTTCGGTAAAGGAGTCAGAACTCATCACTGCTCCGCCAAGCCCGTCACGCCCAGTTTTGGAGCCGACATACATCACCGGGTTGCCTACCCCAGAAGCGACACCGAGGAAGATCTCATCGGTTTTGACAAGCCCCAGTGAGAAGGCATTGACAAGGATATTGCCGTTATAGCTCTCATCAAAGCTCACTTCTCCACCGATAGTAGGTACCCCCATACAGTTACCGTAGCTTCCAATACCGTCAACCACACCGCGTACAAGATGGCGCTGGTACTTGGCTGTCTCATCATTGCCTCTTACCTTGCCAAAACGCAGGGCATTGAGGTTGGCAACCGGTCTGGCACCCATGGTAAAGATGTCACGCAAGATACCGCCCACACCCGTAGCAGCACCCTGAAAAGGTTCAATATAGCTTGGGTGGTTGTGACTCTCCATCTTGAAGACCGCTGCCATACCGTCACCGATATCAATAACACCGGCATTCTCACCCGGTCCCTGGATAACCCATGGCGCTTTGATAGGAAAACCGTTGAGATACTTTTTGCTTGATTTATACGAACAGTGCTCCGACCACATCGCAGAGAAGATACCGATCTCTACAATATTGGGATGGCGACCATCGAGAATACGCAGAATATCCTCATACTCCTCTTTGGAGAGCTTGTGACTCTTGAGTACTTCATCTAAATTTTCGACAGGTTGTGACATAAAATGTGTCCTTTATGAGGCTAAAATAAGGAGACTATTTTACTCAAAAAGTACTAAATATGTGCTGTTCACTGGTAGAACTATAGCAATTCGTGTTATTATTCTTCAAGCAATAAAACCAAGGGAAATTTAGATGAACCAAATACTTCAAATGCTCAAACTTCAACAAAAACTTAATGATGCCACCAACGGCAAAGGGTGGGAAAATGGCATAACAAAAAACGGCAAACTGATTGACTGGAAACGCTGTGCCTATCTTGAGTGTGCCGAACTGATAGAGAGCTATCCGTGGAAACACTGGAAAAACATCGATGCCGATCCCGACTATGAGAATATCAAAATAGAAGCTGTAGATATTTGGCACTTTATCATGTCTCAGGCACTTGCAGACTACAAAAACAAAGCGCTTGGTACCATAGAAACGTTGGCAGACAACATCGCAAATCTACCAAACTTTGATACATTCCAAGAACCGACAGTTGCAACAGAAAAAAATAATTATGAACAGATCGAAACAGTAGAGGAGATGATGCGCACCCTGCTTTGCGGTGGATCAACCGAAAAGCTGGTCATACAGTTTTTCGATGTTGCTATGCAGTCAGGTCTTAATCTTGACAGCCTCTACAAACTCTATATCGGCAAGAATGTCCTCAACCAGTTTAGACAGGATCATGGATATAAAGAGGGAAGCTACATTAAAGAGTGGAACGGTGAAGAGGATAATGTGACCATGCAGCGTATTTTAGATGATACACCGAACATCACACCTGAAGCACTTTATGATGCACTCCAAAAATCTTATCCGAGGAAATAAATTTTAGCAGATTTTCTGAAACATTAATGTATGATGCCTTTGCATCAGTACATCTGCCCGGAAAGATCTTTCTGAACGATCTGATTTCCCCTTACCGTTACCAGCGTGGCAATACGTCTTTGGGTAGGTCTGTCGTAACCACACTCGGTACCGCATGTTACTGTACCTATCAGATAATAGCTTCCTGAAGGCACACCGTAAAAGGCAAAATTTCCATTCTGATCAGAAGAGGTAAAGCGCAGATAGTTAAAGAGTCTGTCATCGGCCTTTTGCATTTTGTGTCCACCGATATAACTCTCCTCATACCACTGATCAGAATAGCTTGTTTTCGGGTTCAGGTAAAGGCGTGTTCCTTTTCCAAAAACCTTTCTGTCGTATCCGTCAGTTAGATAGATCTTTCCTTTGATCGTTCCTTTTCCGATACGGTGCAGTCTTGCATACTCCTCTACAGGGAACGGAATACGGGCAACCTTGTCACCCTCTTCTGTAATTACCGTCTCACTCTCAGTCAGATTTTGATCCAGATCGGAAATATCAATATTTTCACTCTCTTCGGCACTGCTCCAGCCGTGTGCATAGCCACTCTCTCCAGGGAGCGTCGGTAATCCACGCTGTACACAGCCGGTCAACAGTACAAGCAGCACAATACCAACTACTCCTACAATCCGCTTTTGTATTATCATCTCTGTTCCTCGTATCAATTTTTGTTCTATTATAGCATGAGAATATATACGCTTTCTTACCTTAACATTTTTTCCGTTTGTTTTCAAGAAACTTTTCAAGAAAGCCTTTTGCCTCATCATCTCCGGAAAATGCCGCTTTTTGGTACCAATATGCTGCACGTTCACAGCTTTTTGGAAGAATATCTCCTTTTTGATAGCGTTTAGCAAGATGTCGTTGTGCCTCAAGATCCCCCTCCTTAGCAAAACGGTGCATCTGTTTTAGTTTGCGTTTTTGTCCAAAGTAGTACTTTACTGTACTACGAATAAACCAAAGAGTAAAGAGCAAAAGTACAACAAGAAGATAGAGTTCAATATTGGGACTGTCTATCAGTTTGCCTACAGATGCTATGAACTTTTCGCTACTTTCCAAGACAGAACTCTCCAAACATTTTATCGAGTATCTCTTCACTGTCATACGGTCTTGAGATGGAAGAGAGTGCTTTGAGCGCTTCTTGAAGATGGTAGGAGAAAAACTCCAGTTCACCGGAAATCAGCGGTACTTTTGCAGCAATAATCTCCTCTTTGGTGCGTGTCACTGCCTCGATCTGTCTTGCTGAGACCAACATCAACTCTTCATCTTTGCCTATAGAATCCAGCAACGCCTCCAATGTCTGAGTCAATCTTTCAAACCCTCTTTTGGCACTCACCTCTACAGGAACAAGTTCTTTCAAAATAGATTTGTCAAGCTTTTGGGGCAGATCACTTTTGTTGATCGCGGTGATCACATGGGTATCTTCTAGCCTCTCAACAATTTCAATGATTTTTCTGTCTTCCACGTCAAACAGACGGCTTCCGTCAAAGAGTGCGATAACCACATCCGCATCGGCTACAGAACTTAAAGAGCGCTCTATTCCGATCTTCTCTATAGTATCGTTCGATTCTCGGATACCCGCAGTATCAATAAGCCGTATGATATGAGATCCGATGCGTACCTGCTCTTCGATCGTATCACGCGTTGTACCTGCTACATCACTGACGATCGCCCTCTCATAGGAGAGCAGCGCATTGAGCAGAGAACTCTTTCCTACATTGGGCTTTCCTATAATGGCTACTTTGAAACCTTCGATCAGTCCGCGCCTTCTATGGCTTGCCTCAACGATCTTTGTGATCTTCTTAGTCAAAGCATCAAGCTGTGTAAGGATACGCTGCAGTATATCCTCAGGGATATCCTCTTCGGCATAATCGATCATCACTTCAGAATAGGCAAGTGCACGCAGCAGTGCCTCTCTGTTCTCTTCAACAAACCCTTTGAGTTCACCTTTCATCTGCTTTGCCAAAATCTTCGCTGCATCAACACTTTTGGCTTCAATCAGTTTAGAGATTGCTTCCGCTTCGCTTAGATCGATCTTACCGTTAAGAAACGCTCGCTTTGAAAATTCTCCAGGTTGTGCAAGACGCGCACCGCAAGAGAGTACCGTATCCAAAATCTCCTGTGCAACGATCATCCCGCCATGACACTGAAATTCAACAATATCCTCACCGGTAAAACTGTTTGGTGCTGCAAAGTAGATCATGATCGCCTGATCGATCATGGCATCTTCCTGATTATAGAGTGAAACAAGGTGGGCATATCGAGGAGTGAGTCTCTCTTTTTTGGAGATTGCTTTTGCAATCTCTAGCGAGCCTTTTCCGCTTATACGCACTATAGAGATGGAAGCAACGCCATGTGCGGTCGCAATGGCGGTGATAGTGTTATGCATGAGACTTTGTGTGGAAGTCATTGATCACGATAAATTTCTTGCCCGACTTTCCGGTTTTGATGGCAACATATTTGTCAGGAAACACTTCTCTTAGCTGTTCAAGTGCAATTTGAACCAAAATGCCATCTAAAAATCGTGTCTTGGCTTTACCGTACTTTTCTACATTTTCAATGACAGGCTGAATGTAGTTGCGTATCATCTCCTGCTGAGAGGTAAGAAATTCTGCGATTTCAAGTTTGATATAGAGCTGATATTTGCTAAAGAGCCAGTTAAAAAGCATATAGGAGAGTGCATTATAGCGGTATCCCTCTTTACCAATGAGCAATGCAGCATCTTCTCCATCTATAAAAATAAATGCTGTATTGTCTATCACATCTACCTCTACAACATCAATATCGAAACAAGAGACTTCAAAAAGATGCTGTAGGCTCTCCTCGATAGACTGGGAGAGTTCTCTATCTATGTATGGCTCTTCTGTTCTGTTGTCTGATTCGAAAAAACCTTCTACAACACTATCGCTGCTATGTGTCTGTGCTTTCTCTTCTGTAGCAGGCGTAGAAGTGGGCGCTTCCTCTTCTTGAAGTGTTGTAACGATCTCTTTTGCAACTACCTCTTCTATTGGCTGTAAAATATCAGGCTCTATAGTCTTATTAGCAGAGCTATTTACCCTAGTAGCAACAATGATCGCCTGTTTACTAAAAAGCCCCATAATTCCTTTTGAGGGGTACTGTATTACCTCATATTGAAGTTCCGTTACTGAACAGGAGAGTTTGGCAGCAGCAAGCTCATACGCCTTTTCAAGGGTAGGTGCTTCTACTTTGGTCATTTGTTATCCTTGCCTTTTTTATGTGCAAATGCTGCTTTTTGGTTTTGGTATGCCTTGTTGATCACATACTGCTGACCAATTGTAAAAATATTGTTGGTAACCCAGTAAAGTACCAATCCTGATGGAAATGGCATAATAATAAACATACCTGCCATCAAAATTGGGAAAATTTTGAAGATCTTTTCCTGCATTGGATCGGTAAAATTGTTCGGGGTAATCTTCTGCTGAAACCACATTGTTACACCCATTAATACCGGTAGAATATAGTAAGGATCTGCTACAGCAAGATTTTCAACCCATCCATGAATCCATGCTGCCCCTTGCAGTTCATCGGCATTGAGAAGTACACGGTAAAGTGCGAAGAAGACAGGAATCTGCAGCAACATCGGCAGACAACCTCCCATTGGGTTAGCACCATGCTTTTTGTACATCTCCATCATCTTCATGTTAAGTTTTGCCGGATCATCTTTGTACTTCTCTCGAAGCTCTTTCATTTTGGGTGCAAGGTCTTTAAGCTTCTGCATAGACATCATACCCTTGTATGAAAGTGGGAAGAGTACCAGCTTGACAAGCAGTGTAAAGAGAATGATCGCCCATCCCCAGTTACCGATAAGTCCGTTAATCCAAAGCAACACTTTAAAAAATGGCTTGGAGAGGAAAGTAAACCATCCAAACTCGATCGCATCAGTCAATTCAGGATTGATCGATGCCAGTGTATGGTACTCTTTAGGACCGATATAGCCGCCAAGATGCAGTTTGGGTGTACCTTTCACAAAGAGCAGAGGATCACCGTTTGCCTCTTTGAGTACAGAGACATCCATCCCCTTTTTGAAGTTATAAAACAAAGAAGCTACGTAGCGGTCAAATGCCGAAGCAATCTTAGCATGCTTAACAACTTCATCCCCTTTTGCTTTGCCATCCTCAATTGCTGTAATCACGCCATCTGGTCCCTTGATCAATGCGCCACGTACAATCATATATCTCGATGTATCAGCCATAGGACGATGTCCAGGGGTAATGAAATATGGTACATTACTTGATGTTTCGACATCAACACTGTAGGCACCATTTGGCTGAATAGTCAATTTTTTTGTTAATGTTACTTTAGAAAGTTTCTGCGTCAGTATTAGCATAACAGGTTTATCAGAGAGGTTAATCTCTCCTTGGGTTGACACACTATAGTGTACTTTGAAAGCTTCATTGTTCAGTGCCTGATCTGCAAAACGCACTTCCAATGGTTTTGGCTTGTCTGCCGCAAGAATCTGAAGATTATGCCCCTCGGCATTTTGATATTTTTTCTCCAAAAGTTCAAACTGTGCGATACGTCCAAGTGCATCGATAGACATTTTGAATGTAGGAGAGACGATCGTTGTCAAAATATCCTGATGTGTTTTGGATACATTTACTGTCGTTTTAATATCTTCTTTTACTACTTGTTTTTCTGCTGCAGCAGGAACAGCTTTGTCAGCAAGTGCCGGTGCAGACTTTGTAGTCAAATTATGTTCTGCCGAAGTTCCTGCTTTAGGCTGAAAGAGATAGCTGTATCCCATAAATACCAAAAAGGAGAGTGCCAGCGCGAGAAGTAACCGTTTATTTAAATCTTGTTGTTCCAAAATAATACCTTTATATCAGAGAATGACAGTATAGTCTCAAATATGTTAAATTTTGTTGTGGTGTTGTAGAGATGCAGTACACTTTTTCAGTGCATGTAGATAGGCTTTGCAAGTTTTTGTATAGCTTTCATCCAAAAGAGCCGGTTTTGCGACCAATACATAGGAGCCGCTTTTCAGTCTGTCAATATTTTCAATGAAGTGTGCTCTTAGCAAACGCTTTGCTCTGTTTCTGTGAACTGCATTTCCTATTTTTTTACTAGCGACAAACCCTACTTTAAAGCTTTCTGAGCTCTTGTAAAAAAGTACAAAATAGGGAGTGTGCCAAGTTTTTGTAGCGTTCTTGTAAACGCTGTTAAACTCTTTACTGGTCTTAATACGAGTAAAATGTTTGATGCAAGCGATGGGATTATACCGCCAATCTCTTTCTGCCTTTCGCTCTTCTTGCAGCGATCACTTTTCTTCCGTTTTTGGTTTTCATTCTTGTTCTAAAACCGTGTGTTCTTTTTCTTGGTGTATTATGCGGTTGATATGTTCTTTTCATCTTAACGATCCTTCATCTGTTTGGTTCAGATATATTCTGAACAGTTTTGTTTGGACGCGATTTTACCCCAAATCCGCTTAAAGGATTCTAATTAAGCGTCTTGAAGACAATCTCTCCACTTTGATTTTGCTCTTTTGCCCGTATAAACTCCTCAATAACTTTGAAAACAATATATTTGATATCATAGGAAGTGCTTCGTACCTCAAGTTCTACGCAGTAAGGCTTTACCGCTTCGTTCTTTTTAAGATTTCGCATCACTCTATCCGCAAAGTGATATCCACCGTCTATTTTCGTATCTTGGCATATCACTGCATAAAGACCGTGTTCTTTGTCTATCTCAAACAAAATATCGGTATTGCGTTTTTGTACCTTCAGTATCGCTTCAACATCCACCTCTTTGGCACATATCAGCATCAGTACAAAAGAGCGTTCCTCGCCTCTGTTCATCAGATAGTAGACAATATCCACCGTAGTGGACATCGCATCGATCATCTTTGCAGCCAAGGCGATATCATCTCCGTCAAAACGAATATTGCCTCTGTGCGTCTCATTTTCCCGTCTAATCATTTACTTCTCTCCATACTACACAAAATATAAGACAATTATATCAGATTTTTGTGGATTCACCTGATATAATTCGGAATGACTGAGAAAAACTATGAAACACTCCCCTCTCCATGTTGGCTGCTTGAAGAGAAAAAACTTATCGAAAACCTTGAAATACTCCACGCTGTAAAGCAAAGAAGCGGTGCGAAGATCCTGCTTGCACTTAAAGGATATGCGCTGTGGAAAAGCTTTAATACTATTCACCCCTATCTTGACGGTTGCTGTACGAGCGGACTGCATGAAGCCAAACTGGCAGCAGAAACATTTGCCAAAGAGGTGCATACCTATGCACCTGCTTTCAAAGAGGAAGAGATAGAAGAGATCACACGTATCTCCCACCATATAGTCTTCAACTCTGTGGCACAGTTCAAACGTTTTGCCGTTATTGCAAAAGAATATAACCCTTCACTCTCACTAGGACTGCGTATCAATCCGGAATACTCAGAAGCTCCGACAGAGCTCTACAACCCGTGCGGACTCTACTCCAGACTTGGTACCACTGCTAAGAACTTTGATGAATCCCTTTTGCCGATGCTTGACGGGCTGCACTTTCATGCACTCTGTGAACAGGGTGCCGATGCACTCGAAAATGTACTGAAGCATATCGAAGAGAAATTTGGCAAATACCTTGCTGGGATGAAGTGGGTCAACTTTGGCGGTGGACACCATATCACCAAAAAAGGGTACGATACGGATAAACTTATTGCTCTCATCAAAGCTTTCAGAGAAAAATACAGTGTTGACATCTATCTTGAACCCGGTGAAGCAGTGGGATGGGAGACCGGTTACCTTCAGGCTACCGTACTCGATATTGTCCACAACGGTATCAATATCGCGATACTTGATACCTCAGCAGAAGCCCACATGCCTGACACCATCATCATGCCCTACCGTGCCGAAGTCATAGGGGCAGCCCAACCCAGTGTGAAACCATACACCTACCGCCTTGCAGGTAATACTTGCCTTGCCGGAGATGTAATGGGAGACTACAGCTTTGATGCGCCGCTTCAGATAGGTGACAAGATCATCTTTGAAGATCAGATGCACTATACCATGGTCAAAGCCACCACATTCAACGGTATCAAACTCCCCGCAATCGCAATAAAACACACTGACGGCACCATAGAAGTGTTTAGGGAGTTTGGCTATGACGATTTTAAACAAAGGTTGTCATAGCAAAGATACTATCTGCGCTTTATGACAATATCTTTCTCATGTAAATTAAAATCTTTTTTGTACACAATATCTGCCGATTCTGACTTTTCACTTGCACCAATGACCACCTCAATATTGGGGTTATACTCATACTTCATCTTCATTTCGGGAATCTCACCGTTAATATAGATCACGGTAATCTTATCTGTCAATTTCTTGCCTACCTCAATACTGCCTGCACCAATAACCAAATGATCGATCTTTACTCCAAGATCATTGAGTGCCGATTTCGCCATAACACCCCCCATCATCTTCATCATTGCATTGGCATCATTCGTACCTGCACCTTCCTCAGAATCAAACAGGATAATAGACAATATCTGCTCCTTGCTCAGACTCGGGACAGAAGAAAACATGATATTGGGTACTGCCGGCGTACCGGTAATTGTCACGGTAATAAGATGCCTGAGCCCTTTGTACTTTACCTTAAGATCAAGCAGCGGTTTAAGCGGATCGCCAGTGAGGTATATATGGCTCTTTTCAAGTACAAACCTTTTTCCCTGAAAAAGATAGCTGCTGCCGTCTACAATGTCTATCGATCCCAAAACAACAGGTTGTGTACCGGGGGCTTTATGAACAACAAGAGAAAGATTGCTTTTTACATTGACCGGACCTTCTTTGTAGACCAACGGTTTTTGGTTCTCAATATTGACAAGCATACTGAGATTGTTGACAAAGCTGTTTTCCTCAGACTCTTTCTGTTGCTGTACGATCACAATATCACTGTCACTGGGAAATGTTTTGGTTGACAGGTCATAATGAATATTTCCCCCAAGCAGTGTAATCTTTCCATTAATATTTGTCTTATTTCCATTAAATACCGTTTTAAGGTCTATATTGCTGTCAATATCAGCAAATTCATGCGAAATATGGAACTTTTGTGCCGCTGTATCAATCTCTCCTTTCATCTGTTTAAAATCGAGTCCTCCCGATATTTTTAGTTGATCATTCAACCAAAACTCTTCAATAAAGAGAGTGTTATCTTTTAATACAATAACAGCAGGTTTGTTCGCATATAGTTTCGTACCGTTATAGACAAAGCTGTACATATCAAGTGTTATACGAGAACCATGTTTTGCCAAAACAACATTGAGATCATCGATTGTATATTCCGTCTCTCTATCTGCATCATAGCGTATTTGGGGCGACTGTAAACGCAGCGTTAGATTCTGCTCGGCATCAAGGGTTGCATCAAGCAAGAGTGCACCTTTGACATTAGGAAGTTGTTCAAGTGTATAGACACTGTCCACAGCATCAAAAAGCTGTTTTGCATCATCTATATCACTATGTAGCACAATATTACTGCCAAGCTTCCCTTTGATATCTGCCTGTATACCCGGAAGCATTACTTTGCCAAAAACCTTACCCTCTTTTGTCGGAACAGCAAGTTTTGCATTCAGGGTATGTGTTCTCAGATTCAAACGGTAGGTATGCTCTTTTAATACCATATTGGCATACATAGGAGAGAGGGTGTCCCATTTTACTTTGGGTGCCAACTCTCTTAACAAAGAGTCTTTTGGCATCGTTGCAGTCAGTGAAAGATCGACATGATCACCATAGACTGCCTTTACATTGATATTGGCAAGGTTGGAGACAAGTGTCGCATTTGCCTCTAAAGGAACAGATTTGGAAAAATCAACCGGCATATCGACAAATACTTCCACATTACCTTCTGAAAGTTTTTCCGGCATTTTTACAAGCTCTTTAAGCAAAAGAGGGGCTTTGGTTTGTAAATGTACCATCCCTTTTTTTAGATCGTTGGAGACAAAACTGCCCTCCAGAGCATCTGCATTCAATGTGGCAGATACTCTATGCAGTGTACCCTTATAATGTAGCTGAAGATTTTTAAGCAGCTTGCTCAGGTTTACATCCAAACCTCTAAGCTTCGGTATGGAGATATCCCCAGTATAGCGTACCTGTTTGTCTACTTCCATCTCAAAATAGTTGCCAAGTGTCACCTCTTCAGTATAAGGAGTTGTTACCGTTACCTTAGTATCAGCCTTAAGCTTTTTACTTTGAAAATCGAACACAACATGACTTAAAAGCGAATCTATATCGATGTGAACTTCTGTGCGATTACCCTCCCCGTCCTCAGGCAGCTCCAAAATATTTTTCGCTTTGGAGCAGATATCTACACTGATCTTTTTACGACTTGCGTTAAAATCAACTTGCACACTGCCTATGGCTTTTTTACGCAGGGGCAGATGATAGAGTTTGTAAAGTCTCTGATGTGGTGTGATGACAATATTGCCTCCAAAATGGTTTGCCCGGACAGCACCGTGTTCTACTACATTACTCAAGTTTGTCGTCATATTAAGATCGATCTTTCTGCTACTTAGCATCAAACTTTTCATATCCAGTTGTATAGCTTCAGCATCGAGTACGGCAGTATGCAAATGCACCGGTTCAAATACGGCAGGCAGCAGATCGACATGCAGTGATCGTACCATAACTACTTTGGGTATCAGCGGATTATCGGTATTCTGTTTTGCAGTATCACCATGCGTTTGATCTTTTGAATATCTCCGGGTATCTGCAACGATCTTTTCAATAGCTTTGGTATCGATCTTTGCAAGATTAAGTCTCTTAAAGGAGAGTATCCGGTTCTTTAACGATGCTGACAGTAAAACCTCTCCAACACTGCTGACAGTTTCCAGTTTTACGCTCTCTACTTCCAATCCGCCGGAACGATAGAGAACGCCCCTGGTATTCAGAAAAAGCGTTGAGAGAGAGACCCCTTCTATTCTGAAAGGTTTAAAAGACACCGATGCCCATTTAACAGCAACCGAAAAGGCAAATGGTGCTGATGATGACGTACGCTCCTTTTCATCTTTTCCTAAAGCACTTTGATTATCATCGCTAAAATGTGCCGCCAACGCTTTGAGCGTATCAATATCTACATTTTTTACATCTATTGAATTGATGGCAATACGTTTGTAGAGCAGCTTTGAAGGATTCCATGAAAATGTGATTTCGTCTGTCAGAGGCAGACCTTCATACTTCAAGCCGGCAATCTTTACCCCTGTCAGGATATTACCGTCAATCCCATCATAGGAGATATTATAATCGGGTGCATACATATCTGCAAGCTTTTTGATCACATAGGATGAGTTTGCAGCAACGACAAGAATGGTGATCAGCAACACAAAGAGACTCAAAAATGCATAGATAAACTTTTTCATTAGAATGACTGCCCTATCTGAAATGAGATACCGTAAATGGACGGATCGTGTGTATTGAAACCGATATCAAATTTAAAGGGACCTACCGGTGTCATATAACGCACCCCCACACCTGCAGAAGAGATGATCTTGCCACTATAGTCATAGCTTTTGTCTGTCAGCATCGTATTGTCACTGAAAACAGCACCGTAGAAGGAATCCCCCAAAATAGGGTAGTCCATCTCCACAGAGAGGTTTGCCATACTCAATGCCCCATTGATCAGATCTTCTGTAGGAGATACAACAACACCAATCTCTCGGTAACCATATGCCCGGTTAAAGTATGCTCCTCCGGCAAAAAACTTTTTTGACTCCGGTATACCGCGCAGAGAGTCCGTCTGAATATCGATCGCACCGATCTTTCCCACCACTGCCATGGTCAGCTGCGAAATCGTATAGATCGCTCTGGCTTCCAACTGACTCTTGAAATAGAGACTTGCCTCACTGTTTGTAGGAACCCCCATTTCAAAGGATCCTGCAAGATAGTAACCATATTTTGGATTGAGTTTGGAATCTCTTTTGTCATAGATAACATCCAAATAAGGGTAAGCAAGAAGAAATGTATCGTAGGCATACTCCGGAAGCAGTTTCTCACCATCGGAGAGTTCGGAAATATCAATATTTTCCAAAGCAAACCCTCCGAGAATACGCCATACCTCATCCTCATATTTCAAATAGGCTTTTGCAAATGTTTTCGTTTCACGAAAGCCGTCAAATTCAAGGTTGGAATATCCAATGCTCGTTCCAAGATCCACATCAATACCATAGAGCGATGCAATGACCGGTTTGTAAAAGTCTAAAATAGCTACCTGTTCCAGTGATGACCATGAGAGTATAAGCGAAAGCTGCTGTGCATTGCCAAGAAAGTTGTGTTTCGTAAAAGTACCGTGTACACGCGGTCCGATATAGGTGTCATACCCTGCACCAAGTTCAACATGGTATGGTTCTTCCATCTCCTTGAGCGTAATATCGACCGGTACAACATTATAAAACTTTTTATCAACATCAATCAGTACCGAATCAAAGGCATGCAGTCCATAGAGTGCCGAAGAGGTATTCTGTACCAGTTCGGTATTAAAACGTGCTCCCTCTTTGGCACGGACACATGACTTTACGATACGCTCATCAATTGTCTTAAGCCCCTTGACCGTTACTTTTCCAAAGGTACAGACACCTCCTTTTTTGAGGTTAAATACAAGGTTTACAGTATGTTTTTCCAAATCTACATAGGCTTTTGTATCCAGATTATAACTGCAATATCCTTCATGCAGCAATGATTCAATAATCCTGCTTTTTGTTGAAATAAACGTTTTTGCGCGAAAGATATCGCCTTTGTGAAAGTTTACCAAATCACTGATATCAAAATCAGACGTGATATTGATATCCTCTACTCGGACAGGTATCCCTTCTTTGACAAAAACCGATACGGTATCATTGTTCTCTTTGACAACAAATGTTGCATCATAATACCCTTCCGAATCAAAAAAAGCGCGCAGTGAAGATTTAATGGAAGAGATCTGTTTTACTTTAATAGTTACTTCTTTTTGCCCAAAAGAGAAAAAACCGGGCACATCTGCACTGACCGCTTCATAGATATCAGAAGAGTCAAAGTGTTCCGTACCCTCTATAATAATTTTTTTTGTCGGAAGCAATACCGTTTTGGGTGCCTGTGCGAAGACGATACTGTTTTGCAGTATAAAGATCAATACAAAAATGAATATATATCTAACTATAGTACCAAAGTTATTCATAGCACACCTTTGCCACATATCATGGCATTTTTTCTCATATGTAATACTTATCTACCAATCAAAGTCTACGACAAAAGATCCTGTACACTTTTATGGGGATCTTTCCCTTCCTCTATCATAGCATACACTTCCTCCGCAATAGGAAGGTAGAGTCCCTTCTCTTTTGCAATCATATGAAGTGCCTTTGCAGTAGGCACTCCCTCTGCAACTTCACCCAGTGCCTTTAAAATTTCATCCATACTTTGCCCTTTAGCCAGTCCAAGTCCTACACGATAGTTTCTTGAGAGCGTAGAACTTGCGGTCAAAAAGAGATCACCCGCACCGCCTAACGAAAGAAATGTCTCCGCTTTGGCACCAAACGCCTCTCCGAACCTGGTCATCTCGACCAATCCACGTGAGATAAGCGCTGCTCTGGCATTGTTGCCAAGCCCCAGTCCGTCACTGACCCCGCCGGCAATGGCAATCACATTCTTGTAGGCACCAGATACTTCCGCACCGACCACATCGTCACTGACATACCCTTTGATGAAATCCGGCAGTGCATCGGCAAATGTCTCGGCAAGCGGCAGATTGGTAGAGCTTATCATCAGTGCTGTCGGAAGCGACTGCATCACTTCTGCTGCAAAAGAGGGACCTGAAATATATGCCAGCCTGTTTTCGGGAACAAACTCGCTGTATATCTCATTGAGAAATGCTCCAGTACTTGTCTCTATCCCTTTTGCGGCAACCAGTATCTTCTGCCCTCTGTCCTCAAAATATGCCTTTAGCCATCCTCTGACAAACTGTGCCGGTATAGCCATCACAAGATACTCTTGCAAAAGTGCTTCATCAAGCGGTACAAAATGTTCAATATCCCGCTTCGTTCTGGAACTGATCACCACATCATTTTTTTGCGAGTAGGCATGAAAGAGCGCCTGTCCCCATTTCCCTGCACCAATGACCGCCATATTCATTTACACATCCTTTTTTGCAATCATTTTTTTAAAGATACGAAGCTTTTCCACTTCTCCCATACAGACAATGATATCTCCTGCATCAAGATGGTGGGTATGCCCTGCTGTAACAAATTCAAACCCTTTATGCCGTTCAAAATCAATAAGTCCAACAAGCAGCACACCATAATCACCGAAATTGACCTCGTCACTCATTTTCCCGTGCAAAAATGAGCCTTTGGGAATCTCCATCTCCATAAAGCTAATCCCCTCTTTGTTGATTACAAACTCTTTAAGTAGTTCTGTAGCGATAGGACGGTGCAGGATGTTGTGAATACGGTTTGCACTCACTTCGTACATATCAATCACCCGCTTGGCACCAGCTAGACGCAGTTTATTGGTCACATGTACCGAGTCGGAGATAGCAACGATATTGAGCCCCTCTACCAGTGCATTGAGTGAAAGTGTCAAAAAGACATTGTAGTGTTCATCATCCATCACACACACAATCTGGTCATACTGCTCAAGCCCCAGCTTTAATATCTCGGTATCTTCACCCATATTGATCAATATAGACTCAAACCCGTCCTTTTGTGCCTGTTGCAGATTCTCTTGATCCTGTTCGACCACTGTAATAAGATATCCATCCTCTTTCAATCCGACAGCGATATGCCTTCCGTGATGACCGTACCCAAAGATTAGTATCTTTTTTATCCCCATCATACCACCTCTTTATGCATATTTCTAAAATGCTCTACACTAATCTGCCTACCAATAACCAGCAGTACGTCATGCGGCTGTAGTATGGTCTCTTTAGACGGGTTGAAAAGAAACTCACTATTTCGATGGATTCCTATAAAAAGAAGTTTGTATCCGGCAAACTCAATAGATGCGATATCAGCTCCGACAAGCCCCTCGTGCAGCCCTACATGAATCTCATAGATCTGTGCCACATCTTTCCCGGTCAAAACCGCATGGAGGGCTTTGTACATCGTTGGCTGGGTAATAGCAATATGGATCATATTATTCGCAACTTCATGGGGCAGAAGGATGTGGTCTGCTCCTGCATATTTGAGTTTCTTGACCATACTGCTGTCATTGGCACGGGTAATCACCTTGATCTTTCTAGAGATCGATTTTGCCGTCAAGGTGATATAGATATTTTCAATATCATCGGCAATCAAACACAGCACCGTTACTTTGGCACTTTTGGTATTGAAACGTTTGAGCACCTCCGTTCGGCTTGCATCCTCCTGAATGACATTATACCCCTCTCTTTTTGCCGCCTCAACTCTATCGGCATCCTTTTCCAGTATGATATACTCATCGGAATATAGCCCCTCTTTGCGCAAAAACATCTTCGTCATCTGTCCATATCCACAGATAATAAGGAAGGTATCGCTTTTGTTGATCTTTTCGATGATACGGTGTTCCTTAACTTCATGCAGCTTCTCGGAAAATGCCGATACAATGACAGAGGTTGCAAAAGAGATCATCGCAATACCGCTGACGATGATCACCATTGAGATACCACGCCCCTCAGGCGTTACAGGTGCGATATCACCAAATCCTACTGTCGAGATGGTTACAAGTGCCCAATAAAACGCATCAAAGAGCGAATTGATATTAGGGTTTATCTTCTCCTCAAGCACATAGATCGCAATGCCTGCCGTAAAGACAATAAAAAGCAGCAAAAGCAGCAGTGTAAGCAGTTCAAAGCGTTTGTTGGAGAGTACCTCGATAAACTGATTGATACTTTTGGCATAACGCAACAGTTTGAGTACCCTAAAAAGCCGCAGAGGTCGGTAGGTAGGGAAGATCGACAAAAGATCGATGATCGCCGAAGGGGTTGCCATAAAATAGAGTTTTTCTTTCAGTCCCTTTTTCAGCGGCTGGGTTACATTAAACGGTTTTTCCAGAAATTTCGCATCCTGGTAGGCTTCAAGGACAATCTCGGAAAGGTCATTGACCACCCATACCCGAACAAGATACTCAACACCAAAGAGCAGTGAAACAACATAGAGATCATAGATATCCATCCAATGCGGGACCGGTTGCTTTACCTCATAAACAAGAATAAAAATAGAGGTAAAAATCAGAAAGATAATCGTCAGGTCAAAATATTTTTTATAGGGGTTTTTCTCATTTTGCAGCAGATCTTTGACAAATGACTTAACTGCTCTGTAGGAAGATGATGTATGAAGTTTTCGGGCGAAAGAGAGAATCAGTTCATTCATCTTTGCCCGCTCCTCTATTTATGAAAGTCTCTGTTTGAGCAGTTTATTCACCTTTGCAGGGTTGGCAGCACCTTTGCTTGCTTTCATCGTCTGTCCAACAAAGAAACCAAAGAGTTTCTCTTTACCTGCTTTGTACTCTTCTACCTTATCCATGTTTGCAGCCAGTATTTCATCGATGATCGCCAAGATAGCACCATCGTCACTCACCTGTGCGAGCCCAAGTTCATCGATGATCGCATCGATATCCCTGTTATCATTCTCCATCATATAGTCAAGCACCTCTTTGGCACCTTTCCCAGAAACTTTATCATCTGAAATTCTCACGACAAGTGTACCGAGTGCTTTCGCATCGACAGGAGAGTTCTCTATGCTGTGACCGCTTTTGTTCAAACGTCCAAGCAGTTCAGAGGTAAGCCATGTCACAGCTGTTTTTGCAGCAGCTCCCTCCTCCAGCATCGCTTCAAAGTAGGCAGCCAGCTCTTTGGTTGCGGTAATGACCAGCGCATCCGTCCGCTTGATACCAAGACTTTCTACATAGCGGGTCACCTTCTCATCCGGCAGTTCCGGAATGTGTCTTGCCGCCTCTTTCATCTCCTCTGTTACCACAACAGGACGGATATCAGGCTCGGGGAAGTAGCGATAGTCTGCCGCCTCTTCCTTACCGCGCATAGAACGGGTCTCACCCTTTTCTGCATCAAAAAGTCGGGTCTCCTGTACTACCTCTTGTTCATAGACCCCGTCTTCATACGCCTCTATCTGTCGCTGCACCTCATAGCCAATCGCCTGTGCAATAAACTTGAAAGAGTTCATGTTTTTGATCTCTACACGGGTACCAAACGCTTTCTGCCCTTTTGGACGTATGGAGACATTGACATCACAACGGAAGGATCCCTCCTGCATATTAGCATCACTGATATCAAGATAACGCACCAGCGCATGGAGCTTCTTAAGATAGGTAACGGTCTCGTCACTGCTGCTCAGATCGGGTGCTGAGACGATCTCAAGCAGCGGTGTGCCTGCCCTATTGAGATCGACTTTGGAGTAATTTCCCTCATGCATATTCTTACCCGCATCCGCTTCAAGATGAGCCTCACCAATACGGATATCTTTCTGTGATCCATCCTCTAAGTCAATAGTAATCACACCATCTCTTAGAACAGGCTCATAAAACTGTGTGATCTGGTAAGCACTTGGCGAGTCTGGATAGAAGTAGGATTTTCTGTCAAATCGGCTCGCTTCGTTGATCGTAGCATTGACGGCATTGGCAAATCGCATCGCCTTGATAACAGCCTCTTTGTTCACAACAGGAAGCGCACCGGGCAGGGCAAGACACGTTGGACAGGTATTGCTGTTCTGATGCTGGGCAAACGAGGTCGGACATCCGCAGAAAAGTTTTGTTTTGGTATTTAGCTGTACATGTACTTCAAGACCGATAACGGTTTCAAACATGGTGTTTTTCCTTAAGAAATGGTGGGGTTATAGTGGTAAATATTATAGCGTTTTGGTTATTTGTACGTGCTGAAGCAACTAACGCTCTTTGGTCAGTTTTTTCAGCAGTGCTGTCTGTTTTTTCAATTCGTTCAACTTCTCTTTGTCTGTGATGAGATACTCAAGAAGCAGTACACCGACAAGCCCAGGAATAGCACCTACAGCAGCAGACAACACAGCAAACACAAAACTGGTGTGATAGAAAGAGAGAAACGAAGTTACCGCCCCTATAAGCATAAGTGCCCAAGAGACGCCAAGAAGAAAGTTAATCACAAAGCCAAGAGGCTTGCTGCCAAAACGCATGAAGCTTACACGGCTCCTATTGTATCAATAACAGGATCCGGTGCTTTTTCATGCTCTTCATCCACTGCCACTGCACCGGCAAGGTAAACATAGATAAGAATCATAAAGACAAATGTCTGAAGCAGTGCAGAGAATGTCAGCAGCAGGTATGCAGGCAGTGGCGCTATGAAAGGAACCAGCATCAGCAGTACCCACAGGAAAAGGTCATCCCCTTTGATGTTACCAAAAAGACGGAAGCTCAAAGAGATGATACGAGAGATATGTGAAACGATCTCAATAGGGAACATTAGCGGTGCCAGCAGTTTTACAGGTCCGGCAAAGTGCGCAAAATAGTGTACTACCCCATTCTTTTTGATACCTTCATAGTTATAGTAGAAAAAGACCATCAGTGCAAGCGGAAGCGTTACATTAATGTTGGATGTAGGAGATTCGAACCCAGGAATAATACCGATGACGTTCGAGACAAAAATAAAAATACCCACTGCAGCGACAAGCGGCAGATATTTACGTGCAAGCTCTTCACCAATCACATCTTTACCCATTGCGATCACACCGCCAAGATAGGCTTCCATTACATTCTGCGTACCTGTCGGTACCGCTCTAAGACTCTTTGTAGCAGATTTTGCGATCAGCACAGCAATAATTGCAACCAACAGCAAATGTGCGATCAGTACGGCACTGTGGTTATGTTCTCCCAAAATACCGCCAAGGTAAGTAAATACACCTTCCATGAAACATCCTCTTGAAATAATTTGCTGTATTTTACATAAAAAGGACTAAATTACCGGTTAATCTAAACAAATATTTTTACCTTGCCAAGCCTGCGGCGAAGATGCTATAATGCCGCAAAAAATGACGAGCCTTGTTAGAGGCGCCCATTATTATAATTATGTAAGGCAGTATCAGCGTGCAGCACGAAACATTAAAAACACAAAAATTTATACTCAAACTCTTTCCGGAGATCATGGTTAAAGGCAGTGCAGCAAAGAAACAGATGGTCTATCAACTGTTTCAAAATCTCCAAATCCTGCTCAAGCCAATAGACGAGACCATACAGATCAAAAAATTTTCAGACAAGATAGAGGTGGTCACACCCGTTACAAAAGTCGATGCGGTACGTACGATGCTGCTTAATACTCCGGGTATTGAACAAGTACTTGAGGCACTTCAGTTTGACCATATGGATACACTTGATGCCATCAAAGCACAGGTTGCAAAAACCGTTGCCGACAAAATCGCAGGCAAGAGCTTTGTTGTCCGCGCCAAGCGTACCGGAAGCCACCCCTTTAACTCCTCCGAGATCGAACGTGTTGTAGGAGGCTATACCCTCGCACATACCGATGCAAAAAAAGTCGATCTCCATCATCCCGATGTTACCGTACGTATAGAGCTGATCAACCATCAGCTCAATATTATCACTGCCAAACATGACGGATTAAGCGGATTTCCTATCGGTACACAGGGGGATATCCTCTCTTTGATGTCCGGAGGGTTTGACTCCACTGTGGCAAGCTTCCTTACTATGAAACGGGGTATCAAGACCCACTTCATCTTCTTCAACCTTGGCGGTACAGCACATGAGATCGGCGTGAAACAGGTTGCATGGTATCTCTGGAGCAAATACGGGGCTTCACACCGTGTCAAGTTTGTCACCATTCCTTTTGAGGATGTCGTTGCCGAGATCTTCCGCTCTACTGCCCAAACCTACATGGGTGTAACCCTTAAACGGCTGATGCTCATGGCAGCAGAGAAGATTGCCGACAGTATGGAGATCGATGCACTGCTGACAGGAGAGAGTGTCGCGCAAGTCTCCAGCCAGACACTGCGCAACCTTGCACTCATAGACCAAGTGACCAACAAACTGGTACTTCGCCCGCTGGCTACGACCAACAAGCCCGAGATCATCCGCATCGCAGACCAGATAGGCACCCGCCGCTTTGCAGAAAACATGCCTGAATACTGCGGGGTCATCTCCAAAAACCCCATCACCCACGGCTCTTTCAAGCGTATGGAGCGTGAAGCCAAACGGTTTGACTACAGTGTACTCGACAATGCCGTGAGTGAAGCCAAAAGTATCTATGTCGATGAGATTGTAGAAGATATCACCCAAAACGCCCCCATCGATGTTGTACAGACCCCAGATCCCGACACCCATATCATCATCGACATCCGTGTAGAAGAAGAGGTGGTACAGACACCGTGCGAAACCCTGAAAATCCCCTTCTACTGTCTCAAAACCGAGTTTAAAAAACTCCTAAAAGAGAAAACCTACCTGCTCTACTGTGACAAAGGTGTGATGAGCCGCCTGCATGCGCAGTATCTTAAAGATGCAGAGGGGGCGGATGTGAAGGTGTATAGACCGGCATAGAATTAAAAATTTTTGGCTGTTTGGTTGAAAGCAGCCTGTAAGAAAGCACTATGTACAGAGATGCTGCAGATCATTCAGATCAAAAAGCAGCAGATTTTTATCTTGCATGCCAAGCAGTTCGTTTGAAAAGCCGTCTTTGGAAAAGAGTACATAGATATCCGCTCTGATACCCGACTGCTTTGCTTTTGCTTTAAGTTTATTCAACTCGTTTTTACACACTTTTCGGTCTTTGTACTTACATTCACCGAGTATCACTTTCTTATCGGATGTGACAGCCAAAATGTCAAACTCACTATGGTGGTTCCAGTAGCTTCCATGGCTTAGAAGCGGTATACCCTTTTGAGCAAAATAATCTACAAGAAAATCATTACATAACTGTTCAAAGACCAGCGTACGCAAACGTTCATAATGGTTTCTAAAGTGCTCCATAAACCGCTCCCCATCCCCAGAAGAGAGCAGATGGGAAAAGGGGGTGACAAATCCAAACCAAAAACGCATAAACGGCGCATGAAAACGAAGTTTATCCTGAATACGATAACTTCGAAACGCTTTTTTCACTTTATGTTTTGGGTGTGTTTTAAGAGGCTGTTCACGACTTGCTTCGATATAGAGTATACCCACCTGAACAAGCTCAGTCACAATCCGTTCACCCGTCTGCTCACTTAGCTTTGCTTTGCGTAACACACTATAGTATTTGCCATCCCCTCTTGCTACAGCAATAAGTACATCACGATAAGGACTCTCTAGAAGATAGGAAGGTGAAACTTTCTGTTGAAAAGTTAAAAAATGATGCACAAAATTGGATGCTACCATGGCATCTACACTTTCAAAGTAATCAAGTTCTGCACTCAGCCAATCCCCTCCCAATATGGCAAAATACTCGATGGCACTTTCAAATGACAGATAGGGATATGTATGACAAAACGTTTTAAATAACTCTTTTATAATACCTTTCCTTATTTTTTTATATAGCTATATATGGGCACCTCTAATAACACTATATAGTTTAACATAAGTTTGATATAATGCTTTAAGCAAAAATGATTATTTTTTAATCATACAATATCTACAAAAAGTCTCACTTATGGAACTATTTTATACAGATTCTGAACAGGTACGCCATATTATCAAAGGGCTGAACCTTACCAAAACCCTTTTTGTCTCCTCCATTATTATAGGTGCACCATATACAGGAAAGAAAACTTTGGTATCGTATCTCTTCCCCAATACTCCATCTGTATCAGGGGATGATCAAGATGCCGTAGAGAGGCTCCTAAATGAGAATGACGAACTGATCATTACCGACTTTGAAAAACTGAAAAATATGGAGGTACTTGATTTTGACAACAAACGTATCATTGCAACCGCAAACTATATCGGCAATCAACATACTATCGATTCGCTTTTTGCATTTATCTATCATCTACCCTCTTTGAAAGAACGCCCCAAAGATACCTATTTTCTTAAAGAAAAATTCCTAAAATCTGCCTGTCATGATCTCATGATTGATATAGAAAAGATCGACATCAATGCCATCCCTGTCAACCTCTCCCACAACAGTAGAACGCTCAAACGCTCTGTCTACCAGTACCTTACTACCCGATACATGGACAAAGAGGCAATACAACAGGCGATATATCACTATATAATAGAAAATCTCAGCGGCAACAACGGGTACAAAGAGCATCTGGATATCTATGAGGTTCCATTGATCAAAGCGGGTCTTCAAAAGTTTAAATCCCAACTTCAGCTCTCTGAAGTACTCGGCATCAACCGCAATACACTAAGGAAGAAAATCCATGAACACAACATCGATTAACTTTCAACCCTTTGTAGATTGGGACAACAGCCCCTTTATTCTTTTCGATCCGACAGGGAAGATTCTCTATCTGAACAACAGTGCAGAGATTCTCTTTGGGTATGTATCCAAAAAGGAGCTGTATGATCTTGCTTTGGCCTATGCACCACAGAACTTTGGCTACAAAACGACCACACTGACACTTACTTATGATACGTTCAACTTTTATGCTATTACAGTAGGCTATGAGAATGAGGAGCAGCTCTCTATTCGTTTTTACCATGCCCCAAGAGCAAAGAGCGCTACGCCTATAGAGCGGGAAAAATTCGCTACGACCGATATCAACCTGCTGCTTGAAGCCAATATTGCACTCTTTCGCACCAAAAACAGTAACACACTTCAGCTTCTGACCGATCCGGATCTACCCTCTTTCAAAATTGACCAGAACAGGTTTTCCAAACTGCTTAGAAAAGTACTTGAAGCCTACAGAGCCTCTGATTCCATACGTATCACACTGAAACTACTTGTCGGCGAGCATGTCATCATTGAGGGTAAACGCACCTCTATTGCACAGCTTTCCATAGAGGCAAACGGCCGCTACAGTGATGCAGACAATGAAATACATACACTCTCGGAAGCATGTCATATCAATACCTCTTTGGGGGAACACAGCATAAAGCTTGATATCCCGCTCATTCAGTAATGATTAAAAATTAATCAATCTTCATTCTATTTTTTTCGTTATCCGTGTTATGATTCTTGCGTAATCAAAACATATCTAAAGGAAACAGCATGAAGTTAAAACTTTTCGCTCTACTGGCATCACTGATGCCTATTGCCGCTATGGCAGAAGACAAACTCGATTCGGGTGACACGGCATGGATGATGATATCCACCGCACTTGTCCTGCTGATGACACCTGCTGGTCTTGCACTTTTTTACGCAGGGATGTCAAGAACCAAAAACGCACTCAACACCTATGCGATGGTGATGGGTGCATTCGTCCTTGCATTTGTTGTTTGGATCGTTGCAGGATACTCTTTGGCATTTGGTACAGCAGAATCTACCGGTATCCAAAAGTTTGTCGGTGGTCTTAGTAACATATTCCTAAACGGTATCAAGTGGACAGACCTCAGCGGTACCTACCCTACTTTCGTATTTATCGCATTCCAAGGAACTTTCGCTGCCATTACCGTAGCGATCGCTTCAGGTTCAGTGATCGGTCGTATGAAATTCTCTACATGGATGGTAATCGTAGCCCTTTGGGGACTGATTGTCTATGCACCGATTACACATATGGTATGGGGTGGAGACGGTGCACTGCTCTTTGATGCCGGTGCTCTTGACTTTGCCGGTGGTACAGTCGTACACATGAATGGTGGTCTTGCAGGTCTTGTTTTAGCAATTCTTGTAGGTAAAAGAACCGGCTATCCAAGATTGCCTATGAAACCTTTCAGCATCATCTTTACTGCTGCCGGTGCGGCAATTTTATGGTTTGGTTGGTACGGATTTAACGCCGGTTCGGCATTTGGAGCCAATGCCATTGCAGGTGTAGCGCTGCTTACAACCACCGTTGCAACAGCTGCTGCCGGTCTTACATGGTTGCTTATTGAGTGGGTTGTTTATAAAAAACCAACACTGCTCGGAATTGCTTCAGGGATCGTTGCGGGTCTGGTTGCCATTACACCGGCAGCTGGTTTTGTCTCTGTGGGCGGTGCATTCATCGTAGGTATCGGCGGTTCAGTGATCGGATTCTTCGGTGTTGTCAAACTGAAAAAGATGTTCGGCTACGATGATTCTCTTGATGCATTTGGTATCCACTTCCTAGCAGGTTTGTGGGGTGCGCTGATGACAGGTCTGCTCGCACTCAACGACAAAGATCTGCTTTGGGACGGACCGATGAAAGAGAGTGGTGACAGAATAGGACAGTTCATGGTACAGGTTGAGTCTGTTGTGGTTGTTGGACTCTGGACACTTATTGGTACGGTTGTTGTTTACTACATTGCAAGCGCATTGACTGGTGGTGCAAGAGTAGATACCGAAACAGAAGAGATCGGACTTGATGAAGCAGTTCACGGTGAAAAAGGGATGAACCTGTAAAAAGGTTTTCCCAACACACAAGTTAAGCAAAAAGGATAAAACAGATGAAAAAAATTGAAGCGATTATCAAACCATTTAAACTGGAAGATGTCAAAGAGGCTCTCGTTGAAGCGGGCATCGAAGGGATGACTGTCTCTGAAGTCAAAGGGTATGGACGACAGCAGGGACACTCTGAGCTCTACAGAGGGGCTGAGTATGTGGTCGAGTTCATTCCAAAGATCAAGATCGAGATCGTTGTCAGCTCAGACGAGTACCTGAACAAAGCGATCGAAGCGATCAAATCAGCGGCCAAAACAGGCAAGATCGGTGATGGTAAAATCTTTGTCAGTGACATTGAAAAGACCATTCGTATCAGAACAGACGAAGAGGATGAAGAGGCACTCTAATCCCTCTTATCCTCCTCAATGGCAGCAGTCATGCTGCCATTGTAAAGCCCTTCCATCCACTTTTTACAGATTGTGTATCTTTTCTTTAAGAGCTTAACTGATTAAAAATTCAGCAAAAAAACTTCTTCCTAAAAAAATTTCATCATATTTCTGCCCTTTTAATAATCAAGCAACTCTCTTACTTAGTTATAAACTCTGCTACACTTATACTATTCATCACTATAAGGAGTTTTTTTATGGAAATGCACTATGTCATTGACACATTCTTTTCAATCTTTGCCATGACACTGATCATATTTATGGTGCCCGGCTTTGCCATGCTTGAAGCTGGACTTGTACGTACGAAAAACGTCACTTCGGTACTAACGGTAAATGTTATGATCTATGCTGTGGCATCATTGGCTTTTTTACTGGTAGGCTATACCTACGCATTTGGCAGCTGGGATCATCAAGATAGCATCAACAAATATGCTTTCTTTCTCTTTCAGATGGCATTTGTCGGAAAGGTAGTCAACATTATGAGTGGTGGGGTGAGCGAACGTTCACGTATTATCCCACTTGTACTCTTTACCATTGTTGTCGGGGCCTTTCTCTATCCGACGATTGTCAACATTACATGGGGAGCCAACTTTCTCTCCGGAACCATGTTTGACATCTCAGATATGCATGACCTTGCCGGATCGACAGTGATCCACTCTACCGGCGGCTGGGCACTGCTTGCAGCTATTTTGATTATGGGTGCAAGACGCGGACGCTATAAAGAAAATGGCGCTATTCAGGTCATCCCCGCTTCCAACATTCCTCTTGTCGTACTGGGTGCTTTTTTGCTCTGGATCGGCTGGTTCGGTTTTAACGGTGGCTCTGTCGGTGCCATCTCTACCAAAGAGAATGCCGATGCCGTAGCACTCACCATCATGAATACCAATACAGCAGGGCTTGCAGGTGCAATTGTCGGATGGCTTATGACCTATGTACGTTACAAAAAATTCGATGTAACGATGATTTTAAACGGTGCGCTTGGCGGACTGGTAGCCATTACTGCAGGACCTGATCTATACGATATCCATACGCCTATTCTTATCGGTGCTATCGGAGGCGCGCTGGTTGTACTCTTTGTACCTCTGTTTGACAAACTGAAGATGGATGATCCTGTAGGTGCGCTCTCTGTCCACCTGGTTAACGGTATCTGGGGCACACTTGCTGTCGGTATCTTCACAGATGTCAGCTTCCTGACACAGCTTAAAGGAGTAATTGTGGTTGCCGCTATTGTTTTTCCGCTCTCTTTTGCTATAATCTATAGTATTAACAAAATCTTTACGCTGCGTGCCAGTGATGATGAACAGCTGGAGGGAATTGATGCCATTGAATGCGGTATTGAAGCCTATCCGGAATTTAAACGCAGCATCTAACCAAAGAAGGAGAAAACCGTTATGAAAAAAATTGAAGCGATTATCAAACCGTTCAAACTTGACGATGTCAAAGAAGCACTTGTAGAAGCAGGGATTGAGGGGATGACCATCTCCGAAGTCAAAGGGTATGGACGTCAGCAGGGGCACTCTGAGCTCTACAGAGGGGCAGAGTATGTCGTTGAATTCATCCCAAAAGTCAAAATCGAAATCGTTGTAAGCGGTGATGAGTATATGAACAAAGCGATCGAAGCAATCAAATCAGCAGCCAAAACAGGCAAGATCGGAGATGGAAAGATCTTTGTCTCCGATATCTCCAAGACCATCCGTATCAGAACAGATGAGGAGGATGAAGAGGCACTCTAAACCTCTTTGATATGAGGAGGCTTTACTCCTCTTTCCATCTTTCAATCCGCTCTTGTGAAGCGACAATCGACCATACCACTTCATTTACACCATACTTCCGTTCAATCTTGGTAATACCGTACTGTTTCAATGCATACAGGGTTTTATCTATACTGCTATAATCGGTAACAAAGGTATGTGTCACACACTTCTCATACACAATAAGTTCAGATTGTGCTACAACATCTTTAACCGCTTGTGCATACACCCTTGCCATGCCGCCCGTACCCAGTTTGATCCCACCAAAATAACGTACGATCAACACGGCAACATCGATAAGCTCCGCTCCACGCAAAACATTGAGTGCAGGAACACCCGCGCACCCTTTCGGCTCTCCGTCATCAGAACTGTTTTCTACTATCTGATCATATTCGTTCAAGTATCTTACGGCATACACCACATGGTTGGCTTTAGGGTGCTCTTTTTTGAGTTTCTCCTGCAACCCTTCAAAATCACTGTAAGGGACAAGTGTCGTCAAAAACTTGGAGCGATTGACAACCGTTTGGGAAGAGGAAGGTGTAAAGAGGGTTTTCATTTTGCAGTTATCTAGACAACCCGACGCACGATAATATCCACAAAACGCTCATCATCATTGAAGCATTTAGCAATACGATAATCTGCATATTTGAGTTTTTTGGCAATCTCGCGATGCTCAATATCGAGTTCAAAAACCGTTTCAGAGTTATCTATGGTAAAAGCAAGCGGGTAAATAAGTACCTTTCGGTGTGTCGGATTGCGCAGTACATCGGCAAGGTTAGGCTCTAGCCATGCTGATTTTCCCACTTTAGACTGATAGACAAGCTTGATATCGTGAAAATTGATTCCTTTTGATGTCAGCCAGGTTTTAATGGCAGAGACATTTCCTTCTACCTGTTTCTCATAAGGGTCTCCCGCTTTGATGATGCTCATCGGCAAGCCATGAGCAGAGAGCAGTAGATCATACTCCTCACTCTTCTCCCCCTCAACAGCTTCCAAAATCTTTTCTCCGCACGCTTCGATGTAGTCATAATCGTCATAATAGGGGTCTATCACCCGTATTGTCGGTGTATACCCAAGCACTTTACACTGCTGCGCTATATCTTCCACAGAAGAGAGGGTTGTCGTTGTCGAATACTGAGGATACATCGGAAAAAGGATCAGTTCATCTACCCCCTCCTCCTTGCAGCGAACCAGCGCCTCCTGTGCAAACGGCGGTACATAACGCATAGCCGCATAGACCGGCATAGCTACACGCTGCTTGAGTTTCTCAATCAGGTTATCAGTAATGGCAGGCAGTGGAGAAGCTCCACCAAGTAAACGGTAGTTCTCCTTTACTTCATCGATCCGTTTGGCAATGATTCTGTTGGCGATAAACTTTCGCAAGTAAGGGTTTACAGGCAAGATACGCTTGTCTGCAAACATATTACGCAAAAAAAGTTCAACCTCTTCGATACTGTTTGGTCCACCCATATTAAGAAGTAGTAACGCCTGTTTCATATTGCCCCTTTGAGTTGTTGCTATTTTAGCATAGAGAGTGTAAAATCATACATAACTTCTATATAAAAGGTTTTTTATGATTATTATTCCCGCACGTATCGGATCAAGCCGTTTCCCAAACAAGGTTCTTGCAGATATAGGAGGGGTACCCATGGTGGTACGTACAGCCATGACCGTACAGGACATAGACAATGTTGTCATCGCAACAGACTCACAGGAGGTTATCGACATTGCCGCACAGCATGATATCCGTGCTGTCATGACATCAAATACCCACCAAAGCGGGACAGACCGTATCTATGAGGCAGCACAGAAGCTAAAGCTTTCTGAAGATGAGATCATTATCAATGTACAGGGTGATGAACCCTTTATCGAGAGTGAGGTGGTACAGACCATCTATGACCTGACCAAACGCAACCGCAGCAATGAGAAGGTTTTGATGAATTCATGTTATAAACGTATTACCAATCCCGAAGCGGATGATCCAAATATCGTCAAAGTGGTAACCGATACAGATGATATTGCACTCTACTTTTCAAGAGCCAAAATACCCCACCCAAGAGACCACCATTTTGACAAGTACAAAGGCCACCTTGGTATCTATGGATTTACAATGAAATCTCTTTCACAATTTTGTGCACTCTCTCCTGCACCGCTTGAGGAGATAGAGAAACTTGAACAGCTGCGCGCACTATACCATGGCTATGAGGTTGCAATGGTTGAGGTTGAAACAGAGAGTTTTGGTATTGATACTCCGGAAGATCTAGAAAAGGCAATTAGATATCATAGACTTTAAAAAAGCAAGGCAGAAATTTTTTCTGCCTTCTTGGATATTTTATCCGTTTTTAACTGCTTTCCCAAGATCCCACATTGGCATAAAGATTCCAAGTGCCATTAAAAGAACTAAACCTGCAATAAAGAAAAGCATAATCGGTTCAATATAAGCTGAAAGGTTTTCAATAAGATCTTGAAACTGCATATCATAATATTGTGTTACCTTCTCAAGCATAGCATCTAACTGACCTCCTGCCTCGCCGGCTTTAATCATCTGCAAAAGCATATTTTCATATAAGCCTGTTACAGCAAAAGCCTCTGCTAAGTTCATACCTCTTCCAATATTGGCATTTACACTTAAAAGCTGCTCTTTAATAGCAAGGTTATCTACCATACCCACTGCCGTTTCGAGTGCTTCGGATACAGGAATTCCCGCACGTACCAACTCACCAAAAACCAAATTGTATTTATGCATTGTAGAGAGAAATATTGCTTTGTTAATAAGATAAAATTTTGGATGAATTAACAGTTTGTCAACTTTATATTTAAAATCTTCATTATTTTTATAAAGAAACTTTATCAAAAAGATACTACCAATAATGGCAAAAAGAATATAAAGTCCATAGTTACTAAAGGCCCATTCAAGCTTTAAAAGTATTTGTGTCGGGATAGGCAAATCCGTTTTAAATTTGGAAAAAATATCTTTAAACTTAGGAACTACCACAACAATCAAAATGGTAAATGCAATTGCCATAGCCACCAAGGTAATAATTGGTGTTCGAATCGCCTTTTTAAACTTTGCCGTATTATCTCTAATATTTTCCAAAATATCCGCAAGTTTATGGTAAGATTCAGAAATATTCCCTGTTCTCTCCCCAAGCTTTGTCATTGCAAGCGCTACATGCCCAAACTCATCCGTATAAGGCTCCATAGCATCTGAAAGACTGTGCCCTGCGTTGATATCGTTATTGATTTTAGTATAAATCTCTTTTAATCTCTGGTTATGCGTATTGTCCGCTACATCTTCTAACGTATCATTAATCGCAATCCCAGCATCCGTCATAACCGCAATCTGTCTGATGGTAGATATTTTATCATTAATCGGGATTTTAGACTTTAAAGAGCGCTTCATAGAGGCAAAAAAATTACTAAAGGTCTCTTCTAACGGTGCTGCAGTCTCTACTGCTTTAGTAACCAAAGCTCTTGGAAACTTCTGCTTAGCCAGTTTAATTGCGGCAAATTTAGTCTCTGCCGCTAAAACTTCCTGCCTCTTCTGCCCTTTTTCCATTACTGTAACACTAAAATATTTCATGATTACAATCTCGCTACTCTATAAATTTCTTCTAACGTTGTTTTCCCTGCCAATGCCTTCTGCACACCATCTTCAAACATACTGACAAATCCTTCTTCAATAGCCTGCTGTGTCAACTCTTCTTTGGAGGCATTTTTTGCAATCATTCTAGACATTACTTCACTCACAACCAAAACTTCAGAGATCATTTCACGCCCTTTGTATCCGCTCATTCCACACTCTTTACACCCTTCTCCTTTATAGAAAGTAGGATTTTCGGGAAGATACTGCTTAACATTTTTTATAAGTCTCTCTGGCAATACGGTTTCACGCTTACAATGAGGACAAATTTTACGTACCAGTCTTTGTGCCTGTATCGCTACCAATGCACCACTTACAAGATACTCTTCAATTCCCATGTCCAAAATTCTGGTTACAGCAGAAATTGCATCATTAGTATGCAGTGTAGAAAGTACTAGGTGTCCTGTCAATGCGGCTTGAATTGCAATACGGAGTGTCTCTTTATCCCGTATCTCCCCAATCATAATCTTATCAGGATCCTGCCTTAAGATTGATCTTAATGCATCTGCAAATCCAAGCCCGACACTTGGACGAACCAAAACCTGCTGCAAACCACTCATTTGATACTCTACCGGATCTTCAACGGTAATGATCTTGTCTTTTATATCTTTGATTGCATTCAGTGCCCCATAAAGCGTAGTTGTTTTACCAGACCCCGTAGGTCCCGTAACTAGAACAATACCGTAAGGCGCTTTAATCGCATTGGAAAAACGTTCATAACAAAGCTGACTCATCCCCGCATCTTCAAGACGAATCATTGCTTTTGATTTATCAAGAATCCTTAGTACAATCGATTCACCATAAATTGTAGGCAGTGTCGATACCCTGAAATCAAATTCTCTATTGGATATGGTTGCTGAAAAACGCCCGTCTTGCGGTTTTCTTTTTTCTGCAATATCCAAATTTGAAAGCAGCTTCATTCTTGAAGAGAGTGGATTGAAAATATCTTTATCAAACGTGAAACTCTGTCTAAGCATCCCATCCACACGTTCACGTACAATACAACTTTTTTCCGTTGCCTCAATATGAATATCTGATGCTCCAATAAAAATTGCAGATTTTAGGATAATATCAATAAGCTTTAAAATAGCAGATGATCCCTCATCATCCTCGTCAATAATCCCCTCTTGATTAAGGTCTTTACGAATCTCCTGAATCAAACCTTTAACACTCTCGTTAATCTCAAGACGTTGAAGATGTTGGTGTATCTGGCTCGGTTTTGCAATAGCCATTCGAATAGGCTTCTTTGGGAAAAGTCTTTGAATTGCATCTTGCGCCCCCATATCAAGAGGATCGTCAAAAGCAATTAATACATTCAGATCATTCTCTTCTATAGGAATAACATTATATTTTGAAAGCTGTGCATAAGGAACTGTAGAAAAGAGTTTCATGTCAATCTCAACATTATCCAAATCAACATATTCAATATGCAACTCTTTGGCAATTTCTTCTAAAATAGGAACAATATTAATCCCTTCAATTTTTTCAAGACGTGAAAGCGTAATAACCCCCTGACGTACCTTCTTCGCAAGAAACTTCTCTACTACGTCAACATCAATCATCTTCTCTGCAATAAGGTTTGCAAATGAGATCTTTTTAGGTGGTCTGCTTTTTACCAGCTTAGAAATCGCTTCCTTGGTTACCAAACCTTCATCCAGCATTATTTCAATCAGTTTTACCATACTCTATCCTCTCTTTTTTCAACTCTTCTTATAAATATATCCGTATTTTTTAATAAAGTAATTTTTAAATATTTCCTTTTCTTATTTTGCTTAAAAGGACTTTCCCTTCTATTGAGTTTGTCTTCTCTATATAAGTATTGAGGATCCTTAACGCTTCGTTACGATGTCCTCTCTTTAGCTTCGCTTTAACAAAGATTAACCAACTCTCTTCAATATTTTCATCAATTTTATTGGTTTGCAGCGCCCAATACTCTGCTTTTTTGTACATCCCTTTTAAGTAATATGCCTTTGCAAGAAACAAAGAATCATCTGGATCATGCCCTAATCTAAAACGTTTTTCTACCTCTTTATATGCATCTGTACTCTTTTGTGTTTCTATAACTTCAATATGCAAAGCATTTTTTCTAGAGACAGTGTGCTCATTAACATTTTCTATCGGACTCTCAACTAAAGAGCGTTGCTGTTTTACTTCTAATCGTTCAAGAGAAGGTGAAAGATATATCTTGTCAATAGGCTTTGGTTGTTTTGTATCTGATTTTTCTATCTCTTCTTTTGTACCGGTAGGAAGCAATGCAGTCACATTTACTTTATCTTTAAATATAAAAAGCATAGCTACAAGCGCTGATATAAAAAGTGCTAAAATAATCCATGGGCGTATTCTTTTGCGATGATAATGTTCCCACTGCTTTTCAAGTTCTTTTATATCATACATTAATGTATCCCAGCTTTAATGCCGCCATCTCAATTACTTTTTTAGATAACTGATCGTAATGAATTTTGGCAGGTTCATTTTTATCGTAATATTCACATATCTCAAAGATAGTAAACATTATCTTATTACACTCCCTATAGTTACCTTTAGTAAATTTGTGAATAAGCTTCATATGTTTCTCTTTAATACTATTTGCTATCTCGAAAAGATTCTTCTTTAACAATTTTTTATGAATATAAGCCGTTTGATCTTTAAGCGTTGCATTCTTTAGTTCAATTACTTCCCATATCCGTGATTGAAAATGCTCTTTAGCAATCAAATCTTCATCTTCTGTTTTATGCAAAGAGACAATAAACTTGACTGCTCTACTATCAGAAAGCAAACGAATCTTTTCCATCATTTCCGCACCGTACATTTGCGCTTCATCAAGTAAAATAATAATCTCGCGTTTGCCTCTAAGGTTTTTACAATAATTGACAAGGGCAGAGAAGTTTACTTCCGTATTTTGAGGTAAAGATTTATGAGTTAAGACTTTAAAAAGTTTATGAAAAAACTCTTTTTCATTAATTGCAGGTGTATCAAAATAGTAAATCTCCCGAGTCTCTCCAAGTTTTGTCTGAAGACGGTTAAGCAAAATACTTTTTCCCGTTCCCGGACGTCCAAAAAGGAGTATCATCTTTAGCGGCTTAGCAATACTGTGTTCAAGCTGTCGATATGCCGCTAAAGAAGCATCAAGCTCAATATAGTCATCAAGCTCAATAGAATCGATAAATATCTCTTTGGCAGTTTCGTACCTACTTTTCATTCAGTTTAGTATATCCCAAATCTTTTAGTGAAACCGATTTTTCATTTTTAACGATATGCGGCGTAATGATCAATACCAATTCCTCAACCGTCTCAATTTTTTCTTCATGTTTAAATGCATATTCAAGCAAAGGTATATCTCCAAGTAGAGGCACTTTATTTACTTTATATCCTGTTTTAGAGGTAATTAGTCCCCCTAAAATAGCATGTTCTCCATCTTTAACTTTTACTACGGCGGCAATCTGTCTTCTCAATAGATCCGGTGGAAGTTTTCTAAGTGTATTTTCCGCACTGACACTATCTACCGTTTCAGAGATAGAAGGGTTGATCTTTAACGTAATATATCCTCTTTCATCAATCTCTGGAGTAATATCCAACAAGATACCGGCAAATACCGAATCTACCAATTCTCCCTGTGCTGCTACGGCACCACCACCACCAGATGCAGTGCTTGCAGACTGAATTTTATAGAAGAGCTCTCGCCCTACGCTAATAAGTGCAGGCTGATTATTTAGTGTCATAACTCTAGGACTGGAAATTGACTTAACATCTCCTTGTGTTCCTAAAAATTTTATTACATCCTGAATTTTCGAATTTCCTGTAATCTGTACAACACCTGCCGAAGTCGGTTTAGTATCTTGTGCAAAAGAGGCATCCGTAATTCCCTGAATTGCATCAAATGTATAAGATGCCATATTTTTTTGTGCCATTCTAAGTGAATTAACCGTAAAGTTTTGCATACCATATAGTTGCGTCCAATCAACACCGCTTGTACGACTGTTGTCAAAGTTTACAGAAAGAATACGCACATCAATAAGAACTTGCTGTTTTAACTGTTTAGTTAATGTATGGATATATTGCGCCACCCTATTAATTTGACGATCTGTCCCCGTAACGGTAACCAATCCCGCTTCAGGATTTACAATCGGTGCAAGCGGATTATACTCCCAAACTTTTCCATCAGGTCCTGTCCATGTCTCACCTGAGCGTGTATAGTGAGTACTTCCGTCTGAAACACCGATAAGAATACGCTGAATTTCACTTTCAACTGTTTTCCAAAACTGGAATTCATCATTGCTTTCAATAGAGATACCTGTTTTAGAACTGGCACTTCCACCGTTTCCACCACTACTTTGTCCACCACCAATTCCTCCAGTTGAAGAAGCAGAGTTTTGAGAGTTCGCAATAGTAACATTTGCCGTACTTTTCCCAACTCTTTGTCCGGCGATATAGTGGATTTTAAAGGTACGTGTAATTAAATATGAAATCTTAAGTTTATTCCCTACTAATGTGTAGTGGAGATCATTATCTTTAAGTATCGTATTTAAAAATTCTTTAAGTGTACTGTTTTTTAATTTGACATAATAGAGTTTTTTATCCAAACGCTTTTTTGCCGCTTCATCTTTTACAATAACTGATAAACCGCATGTCTCTGCTAAATTGTCTATTACATCACCGATTGTTAACTGATTATCTATCGTTACCGAAAAGAGTTTTGTTGAGCAGCTGCCTGCCATTACAGAACTTGTTAATCCCAACACCATAGCCATGGCTACGGCAAATTTCATCCCCTTGTATCGTATGCTTGTCATTCTATTCCCTTTCTTCTAACATGATCAAATTATTTTTTGGTTTCCCAAGGAACAACTTTTTAATTGTATTGCCGTTTCTTAAAACCACACCTCTTTTCCCAACATACTTTATCGTATATCCAAGTACTGCATCACCCTCTTTTTTCCATCCATCATTAATATAAGCTTTTTTACCCATAATCGCATGGAGCATTAACTTAGCATCAGGTTCATCTTTTGGAACTTTAACAATAGTCTCATTATTCTCTTCTTTAACAATAATAAAAGGCTCTTTTGTATTTTCCAGTACATCAAGTCCTACACCTTCACGTTTAAGATGTATTCTCTCTATCATTTTTTCAATCTGCTTAACAGAGAGATCTGCATAGATCACCGTACATATAAACGGCATAATTAAAAATAACCTTTTCATTAGCGATTGATCCCCCATACTGAAATATTGATATCTGCAACAACTTTAGACGTGTTTGCATCCATCTGTATCTGCGTACCGTAAATATCAGTTACAAGAACATTCTGTTCCATTTCATTCATAAACTTAACAATACCTTTGTAATCGCCGCTACAGCCTATACCCACTTCCAAAACATGCCCAAAACTTCCATTATTGTCAACATATTTATTGCTTATATACTTTAAATTCACATTTTGATGCGCAGCTTTGTCTGTAATTGAATTTAAGAAAATAGACCAGTTCTTCTGATTAAAAAGCATATCTGAAAGCTTATTCAAATTTGAATCTATAAAAACAATTTTCTTCTTATATTTTTCGACCTGTTTTTGTTTATGAATAATATCGTTAGTATATTTTTTTACATAATACTCTCTATCTCCATTAACGGTAATACCGTTAAGATAAATAGTATTATCTTTAATCTTTTTTTCAACCGCTTTTTTGGCAATTTTACTTTTCTTGTGAAGTTGTTCGGTATATGGCAATAGCTGATCATATGCCATATAGGTAATAAATCCGGCAATTCCTAAAATAATCAGCCATTTTTCACTCTCTTTTTTAGGAGCAAAATAGCTATCTAACTCTTCCAGTTTGTCTTCAATAAACTTCATCATCGCAATTCAACCTTTAACAACCCTTTGTAGTGTGTACTTTCAGGGTCTTTTTCTATCATTTCAATATCAATCTCTTTAATGTCATTTGAATGCATATCAGTGATATATTTAATCAACTCCGTAAGCTTTCTGTCATCAGAGCTTATCAGTGACATCCATACGGTATTTTCATTAGTAAATATTTTATCAACATGTACATCAAACTTATGTAACTCTTCGGCAATCGTATAAAACAACTCTGACTTTAATCTATAATCAACCTTTTCTTTATAAATTGAAGAGAGTGTTTTTGTTTTACCGCCATATAGCTTGGCAAGTCTTGCTATCTCTTTGTCTAAGTTACTGATTTGTTTTTTCTTCTCACTTAATATTTTTTTATACTTTTTAGCCTCAGCCTCTAATACTTTACTCTGCTTTTTGAGCGCAAAAGTCTTTGCTTCATTAGCATAGGAACTTACAAGATGATATAATGGATAAGCAAGTCCTATAGAGATGGCTGCAAAGGTTGCAATAATAAATTGACCGCTTGCTCTGTTAACAAAAGAAGGCGGTCGTGGAAACATTGTAAGGTTTAGGACAGCTTCATTATTCTCCATATATTCAAAGGAGGTAAGAAGCATGAGGTACTGTAGTTGATCCGTATACCACTCATCACTTTCTATATTATAATCAAAATTAAAATCTGCAGATAGCAAGCCAAGGTAGTTATTACTATACTCATCTAAACCGACTATTGGACCATGTACACTACCAATATACATATGATCTATACTATCAAGCTGGAAAGCTCTTTTTGTATAAATAATAATATCGTTGATAGTAATGAAGACTTCACCAAAAATCTTCATGAAATTTTGCTGATAAGTGCTGTTTGTTGCTTTTAGCCCTTCTGTTTCAAGAACAGAGAAAAACTCTTTGCTATCTACCTGTTCCCCTTCAATTTCACAATATTTTTCATATATTTGATTAAGCGAAAACTCTATTGACTTTGAATATAGATATTCTCCATTATTATAGAAAGTAACAAATGCATCGTCTTGGGTAAAATAGACAAAACAGTGAACACCTACACTATTTAATATCTCTTTTTTATATAATGCTTTATAAAGTAGTGGAGCTGGAGCGATAAGATCAAGATACTTTGTCTCCTGCTTAATTGGAAGATAAAGCTCATTAAGCATTTCTGTTTCTGCAACAAAAAGACGGAACTCTCGTTCTTCTCCTGCACTTTCAACTTCAAAAGAAGAGACAATATAACTGCTTGCCTGATCTAGCCCAAGCTCTTCGTATGCCTTGATTTCAAGAATATCATCAACATCTTCTTGAGGTATGCTACGACTTATCGTTGTTGTTGTCGTAATAAAGTCTTTATGACTTAAATACGAAGTAACAAAATTAGCTGTATTGTAAGTCAACTTATTTAAAGGTTGAAATTTATCACCTTTAAATATATATTTTTTATTCGTATACGCATTTAGCGTAATGATATTCTTGATATCCGATTGTGAATTTTGCGATTCATTCTTTTCCGAAAACATGTCTGAACTTCCTTGTTTGTTAACCGATTATATATGTTATAATATTAAAAATATCTTATATAAGCAAAAAAAAACATTAATATTATAACTTTTCTTAATTAAAAAAAATTGAAAAAGAAGCCTCAGTATCCTTAATATTTTTAGATAATATAGCCAAACACCTCTAAGCTTTCTCTACTTTTGCTCCAACCTTTTTTTACTGAAACATGCAGATCAAGAAAAATCTTTTTGCCAGCAAATTTCTCCATAAGTTCACGTGCCGTTTTTCCTATACGTTTTATCCCTGCTCCTTTTTGCCCGACAATCATCCCTTTTTGTGTCTCTTTCTCTACTACGATCGTTGCATAGACCCTGTCGATATGATCCTCTTCATAGATCTTTTCAATCAATACATCACTTTCATAGGGAATCTCATCACTCATATTCTCAAAGATAGATTCTCTAATCAGCTCTTTGTAGATGTCACGGATATTGTCTGTGGTCAGAATTTCAGGATCAAAAAGCCACGGAGAATCAGGCAGATGTTTGGCAATCTCGTCAAGCAGCTGCTCTTTACCCACTTTTTTGTTCACTGAAAAAGGGATGATCGCTTCAAAACGATCCTGATACTTTTGATACTCCGCAAGTTTTTTGAGAATATCCCCCTGCTTGGCATGGTCGATCTTTGTCAGTACGATAATATGCTTCACACCCTTTGCTTCTGTCAGTGAGAGAAACTTCTCATACTCTTTGATCTTGTCTGTTACCGGTGCCAAAAACAAGATCAGGTCACTGTCACCCATCGCTTTGAGTGCTTCATCGAGCATGAACTGGTTTAACAGACGCTCTTTTTCATGGATACCCGGTGTATCGACAAAGATGATCTGTGCATTTTTATGCATGATGATAATATTCATCCGCTTACGCGTCGCCTGTGCTTTTTTGGATACCATCGCCAGTTTTTCACCCACAAGATGGTTCAGCAGTGTACTCTTGCCGGCATTTGGACGCCCTACTACCGCGACAAATCCCGCTTTGGTATTCTCTTTTCCTTCGTTAAACATTCTACTCCATTACGTTAGTATTCTATCACTATAATATATAGCGCGTCATATCTTCATCTTCAACCACATTGCCGATCTTTTCATCTACCAGTGCTTTGGTGATCGTGATTGTCTCACCTGCATGGATATCTGCATCGAAGCTGATCTCTTCAACGATCTTCTCCATGACCGTATGCAGTCGTCTTGCCCCGATATCTTCCGTTTTTTCATTTGCCAGCAGTGAATAGCGGGCAATAGCGCGCAGCGCCTCCTCCTCAAACACAAGCTCGACATCTTCAACTTTCAAGAGTGCCTGATACTGCTTGATAAGCGAATGTTTCGGCTCGGTCAAAATACGGTAGAGTGTCTCTTCGTTCAGACTCTCCAGTTCCACACGCAGAGGGAAACGCCCCTGAAGTTCGGGAATCAGGTCGCTCGGTTTGCTCAGATGGAAAGCTCCCGCAGCGATAAAGAGGATATGGTCGGTATTGACCATCCCAAGCTTCGTACTGACGGCTGATCCCTCCACGATGGGCAACAGGTCACGCTGTACCCCCTCTTTGCTTGGATCCTGTCTGCTTTGCGAACCAGCAGAAACAGCGATCTTGTCCACCTCATCAAGAAAGACAATACCGCCCTTTTCCACTTTCTCTTTTGCCAATGCTTTGAGCTTCTCCTCATCCAAAAGCTCCTGACTCGCCTCCTGCTCAAGGATCTTCTTCGCTTCAGCAACCGTCACCTCTTTTTCAGGTCCCTTCTTACCGTAGCCGCCAAGCACTTTGACGATACTCTCCTGCACCTGAATCATTTGAGGTGGCAATCCCTCTTCGGGCAGATCAGTATGTGCAGGCATATGCACCTTGATCATCAGATGATCAAGCTCGCCGCGGGCAAACTTCTCCTGCATTCTTGCAAAAGAGGCATCATACTCCGCCTGTTTCTGCTCACTCGCACCTGCAGGCAGCGGCGGAAGCAGTTTTTCAATGATTTTGTTCTCTATATAGTTGGCAATCTTCTCTTTGTTCTTCTCGTTCTCCTCTTCTCTGACCAAGGAGAGAGCAGTCGTCGCAAGATCACGGATCATCGACTCGACATCCCGTCCGACAAAACCTACTTCCGTATATTTGCTTGCCTCCACTTTGATAAAGGGCAACTGCATCATCTTCGCCAGCCGTCTTGCAATCTCGGTTTTCCCTACCCCGGTACTTCCGATCATCAAAATATTCTTAGGCGTCACATCCTGCTGCATCTCTTCACTTAGCTGCATCCGTCTGTAACGGTTACGCAACGCCACCGCTATTGTTCTCTTGGCATCATCCTGCCCGATCACATACCTGTCAAGATGTGCAACAATCTCTTTTGGTGTCAAGTTATCCAAATCTACTCCTCTTACACTATTCCCATAGGGCATGATTACTGTCCTTCCCGCATATTTAGCAAAGGAGGTTTTTTGACAACGCGTCAGCCCTTCAGTTTTTTTTTTGGTTCATTTCTCTTTTTCTTTGTGCTGCTACAAAGAAAAAAGAAATGAACAATCATCAATACAAACCTATAGTTCCAATATCTTGATATTCGTATTGGTATAGATACAAAGCTCCCCTGCAATCTGCAAAGACTCTTCCACCAGCTTACGCGGTTCAAGATCCGCATGCTTGTCCAGTGCACGTGCAGCAGAGATCGCATAGTTGCCACCGCTTCCGATCGCAGCGATCTTCCCGTCTTGAGGCTCAACCACATCCCCTGTGCCTGAGAGAATAAAGATATGCTCACGGTTGAGCACGATCATCATCGCCTCAAGCTGTCTTAGGTGCTTGTCTTTACGCCACGCTTTGGAAAAAGCGATGACCGACTTGAAGAGATCACCCTTTTTTTCATTCAAAAACCCTTCGAACATATCAAAAAGGTTGAAGGCATCTGCGGTTGATCCGGCAAATCCACCAAGGATCTCTCCATTGTAGAGTGTACGTATCTTGGTTGCATTGCTCTTAAGTACGGTATCGCCAAAGGTTACCTGTCCGTCACCGCCAATGACCGCTTTGCCGTTACTTTTGTAGCCAAGTATCGTAGTCGCTTCAAACATCAGACACCAACCACTTCTACTTTCAGTGCTGCATGAATACCGTGACCGAGCTTGGCATCGATCTCATGGATACCTGTCGACTTGATCGCTTTTTTGAGATTGATATGTTTTTTGTCAATCTCAATCCCAAGCTGTTCCTTGATCGCTGCGGCGATATCACCATTGCCTACCGATCCTTTGATCCCTACCGGTGCCGCCTGCTTCTCAATGCGAATGGTTGCTGCTTCAAGTGCTTTTTTCTCATTTTCAAGACGTTCAAGCTCCGCTTTGAGTTCCGCCTCTTTGCGCTCCTGCTCCGCTTTCCAGTTGGCTACCACTTCAGGCGTTGCCAGTTTGGCAAGCCCTTTGTTGATCAGAAAGTTCTGCCCGTAACCGTCTTTGACCTCTTTGATCTCTCCGGCTTTGCCGAGTGTTTTCACATCTTTGACCAATAAAACCTTCATTGTTACTATCCTTGGATTATAAATTATCCCTATTTTATCGAAAGTTTGTTAATACTCTTAACAGCCTCTGTGCTACAATCACAAATCAATATCATAAATGGATACAAATAACGATGTTTCAAACCTTTCAAATAGACAATTTAGACGATTTTCCCACACAACTTGAGACGCTGCTGAACCAACAGCGGCAAAAGATAAACGAGATTACACAAGATGCACCTGCAACTTATGATACGGTGCTTAAACCGCTGCAAGATCTCGATGAGGAGCTTGATCTCTTCTTTACACCGCTTTCACACCTCAACTCTGTCATGAACTCCGAAGCGACACAAAAAGCATATGAGGCATCTTTGCCCATGCTGAGTAAATTCGGTTCGGAGATGGCACAGAATGTACCGCTTTATCAAAAGATCGCTTCACTCAATGCAGAAGGAAAAGAGCGGCAGAAAGTTCTTGAAAACGATATCCGTAACTTCAAACTCTCCGGTATCGATCTGGAAGAGAGCAAAAAGAAACGGCTTGAAGAGATCAATCTCGAACTCTCCAACCTCTCCAACAGCTTTTCACAAAATCTGCTCGATGCCACCAATGCTTTTGAGTTGATCATCGAAGATCCAAAAGATGTAGAGGGTATGCCCGCTTCTGACATTGAAGCGGCAAAAACAGAAATAGACGGTAAGCACGTTTACCGTTTTACCCTTCAGATGCCAAGCTATCTTGCCTATATGACCTACGGTTCCAACCGTGCATACCGGCAGGAGCTCTCCAAAGCCTACAGCACACGTGCACCCCAAAATGCCGAAGTGATCGACCGTATCCTTGCGCTCAAGCAGGAGAAAGCAAAACTGCTCGGCTTTGAAAACTATGCAGCGTATGCTTTGCAGACGCGTGATGCCTCTTCACAAGAGGAGGTACTCTTTTTTCTCAACACCCTTGCCGATGCCGCTCTGCCACAGGCAAAAGAGGAGCTTGAAGCACTCAAGGCATTTGCCAAAGAGACAGACAACATAGACGATCTGCAAAGCCATGACGTGGCATACTATAGTGAAAAACTCAAAAAATCACTCTTTGATTTTGATGATACGATGACCAAACCCTACTTCCAACAAAGCCGTGTACTGGGTGGTCTGCTTAAGATCGTCTCAGAGCTCTTTGGTGTCACATTTAAAAAGACCGATGTACTGACATGGCACCCATGTGTCAAAGCCTACGACATATATGAAGAGGGCAAACTCAGTGGACGTATCTACTTCGACCTTGAAGCACGTAAAGAGAAACGTGGCGGTGCGTGGATGCACAACTGGGAGACACACTTTGTCGATACCAAGGGGAAAACACACCTTGCCTCTGCGTTCGTAGTATGCAACTTCGCTCCGGCTACCGAGCATACCCCATCTTTGCTGCGTCATGATGATGTGGTCACGCTCTTTCATGAGATGGGACACGCTATCCACCACCTTTTTGGCAAATGCAAAGAGCGCTCTGTTTCGGGCATCAACGCAGTAGCGTGGGATGTAGTAGAGTTCCCTTCACAGTTTTTGGAGAACTTCGCCTATGAAGCAGCCATACTCAAACGCTTTGGCTTTCACTACGAAAGCGGTGAGCCCATCTCTCAGACACTGATGGAAAAGATCAAAGCGACAAAGAACTTCCAGGCTGCGCTTGGCATCCTTCGTCAGGTAGAGTTTTCACTCTTTGATTTTATGCTCCATCAAAAGCTCTATCAGGGAGATGAAGTCCAAAAGCTGCTTGATAGTATCAGAGAGAAGACCGCCCTGCTCAAGCCACCAAGCTACAACCGTTTCCAGCACGGTTTTGCCCACATCTTCGCAGGCGGGTATGCAGCAGGATACTACAGCTACAAGTGGGCAGAAGTTCTCAGCGCCGATGCTTTTTTTGCCTGTCTGGATGAAAAAGATGGATTTGACAAAGAGAAGGCGCAGGGCTATAAGCACTACATTCTCTCAAACGGAGGAGCTGAGGAGATGAGTGAACTCTACAGAGAGTGGCTTGGTCGCAAACCGCAGATAGAGAGTCTTTTGAAATTGTATGAGATTGTATAAAGGCATGCTATGAAGGAGTACAGTTATCTCTTTTTAACCATTGTGGCACTTTTTGGAATCATCCTTGCAGGTGCCTATTTCAGTCCAACTTTTGAAGAACAAAAAAGTTTTCTTGAACTCTTCTACCTCAGCGGAGCGGTACTTTTTATCTTCTCTGCACTGGTGATTTTTGCTGCTATTGGATTTAGATCATTTGCCATTTACGGTGCCATCTTTCTTGCCGCAGTGATGGGGATGTATGGTATTGAAGGGGCATTGCTTGTTGTCGTCTTGACATATATTACATGGGGATCGATCTTTGCAATGCAGATTTTGCTCTTCTATCACTGGGTAAAAAGTGCTGTTACATGGTTTAAAGAGCGCTATACCTTTAAGTCGTTCAAGTACGAATACTACGTCTTCTACCCGATGTTCTGGGTTGCCTATCTTTTTCTGGAGTTTATTCCAAGTATTGTTTATAGAGAAGATTTTTTGAAGTTTACCCCCTCAAGGGTACTGGAGGAGATGCGTCATCTCTTAAAATGACACATCTTTGTTAACAGTTTTAGAAGGAAGCGCTTATTTCTTCGCTGTGTTGGTATTGCCAAATCCAAAGAAACGTTTGATACGCTCACAAATGGTCATGGAGCCTGTCTCGATACGGCACACTTCTGTCTCTTCAAAATTACCTACAAGTGTTTTGATACGCTCCGGCTGCTTCTTACCCTCGATGATGAAACGCAGGGCATTGAGACGGATAAACCCTTCGGCATCTTTTTGGTTGTAAACATCATCTGCTTCAAAGGTCGAGTGTTCTTCGGAGTAAAGCGAGTTCTCAGACTTTCGTCCTACCACGATGACATTGCCTTTGTAGAGCTTGAGGCGTACCTCACCATTGACCTGCTCCTGTGTCGCATCGATGGCCGCCTGCATCATACGACGCTCCGGTGACCACCACAGTCCGTTGTAGATCAGCTTTGCATACTTTGGCATCATCTCGTCTTTGGCGTGCGCCTCTTCTCTATCAAGCGTGATCGACTCAATCGCACGGTGTGCTTTGAGCATGATCGTACCACCAGGTGTTTCATAGCATCCGCGCGCTTTCATCCCTACCATACGGTTCTCTACAATATCGATACGCCCAATACCATGTTTCTTACCATAGGTGTTAAGGGTCTCAAGAATCGTCGCAGGTGTCATCTCTTCACCGTTGATCGCTACAGGGTCACCATGCTTGTAAGTAATGGTGATGTACTCCGCCTTGTCCGGTGCATTCTCAGGAGAGACAGACCAAAGCCACATATCCTCTTCAGGCTCATTGTATGGATTTTCCAGCCACTCACCTTCATAGGAGATGTGCAGCAGGTTCGCATCCATCGAATAGGGTTTTGGCTTTCCTTTGCCGTCAATATCGATACCGTGTGCCTTGGCATACTCAAGCAACTTCGTACGGGAGTTAAGATCCCACTCTCTCCACGGTGCGATCACCACGATATCCGGATCAAGTGCAAGGTAACCAAGCTCAAAACGCACCTGATCGTTTCCTTTGCCTGTCGCCCCGTGACTGACCGCATCCGCACCGGTCTCATGTGCGATCTCAATCTGCTTCTTGGCAATGAGCGGACGTGCGATAGAGGTACCGAGCAGATACTCTCCCTCATAGATCGCATTGGCTCTGAACATCGGGAATACAAAATCCTTGACAAACTCTTCACGCAGGTCAAGAATAAAGATATTTTCCGGTTTGATACCCATGTCTAGCGCCTTCTGACGCGCAGGCTCCACCTCTTCACCCTGCCCAAGGTCTGCTGTGAAGGTCACCACCTCACAGTTGTACTCATCCTGTAGCCACTTGAGGATAATACTTGTATCGAGTCCGCCGCTGTATGCGAGAACCGCTTTTTTGATCTCTCTTTTTGCCATTTTTTCAGCCTTGTAAAAAATAATATTGCCGCGATTTTAGCGTAATTTTGGTTAAGGGTTACACAAATCCCCACTTCTTTAAAATAATATCAAGTACCGGCTTCTTATACGCTCCCGTATGGCGGAAAACTTCATTCCCCTTGGCATCAAAAAAGATCTGTGTAGGCATCTCTTTGAGTTTGTAGATATCTCTGCTGATGATACGCTCTTTCTGTCCATCGATTGCGTAGATCTGAAACTCCGGATGCTCCTTGAGTACCTCAGCAAAGACTTTGGACATCGCGATACAACTGTAGCAGTGGCTCATCCCAAATGCCAGAATGGTCGGTTTGCCGTTTCCGATGTTGTGTTTGATATTCTTATATTCACTGACAGGCATAGGTTGACGTTCTACCATTTCGCTCTCCTAATCGATTATTGGCTATAATTTATCCAATTTATCTTTAAAGGGATGCCATGAAACTGGGTGTCAATATCGACCATATCGCCGTACTTCGAGAAGCCAGAAGGGTTGCTGACCCCGATGTGCTTGATGCGCTGAGCATCTGCAAACGTGCCGGAGCCGATCAAATCACCATCCACCTGCGAGAGGACAGACGCCACATGCAAGACAGCGATGCACAAAACATCATCGCACTCTCTGCACTGCCTGTCAACCTTGAGTGTGCTATCGAGCCTAGTATGATCGATATCGCCTGTGCGCTTCGTCCACACCGTGTCACCCTTGTACCCGAAAAGCGTGAAGAGGTCACTACAGAAGGAGGGCTTGCAGTCACTGGAGCGCAACCCAAACTCAAAGAGGCGATCAAACACCTGCAGGCTGAAGAGATAGAGGTCTCGCTCTTTATCGACCCCACACTCGATGCCGTACGTACCGCAGTCGATATGCATGTCGAGTGGATAGAGTTTCATACCGGCAAGTATGCCAACATCTACGCCATGCTCTATGGCAACCTTGCCAAAACCCACCACACTATCAAAGCACTCGAACTGCCCCGCAAGGTACTCAAACAGATGCTTGATGATGAACTGCGCAATCTCCGACTGCTCAGCTGCGATGCAATGGAAATAGGTCTCAAAGTTGCTGCCGGACATGGGTTGAATTACCACAATGTTCAATCTATCGCAGAAATCGAAACTATTGAAGAGCTCAACATCGGACAGAGCATCATCGCACGCTCTGTCTATGCAGGTTTGGAGCAGGCGATTTTAGATATGAAAGCGTTGCTAATACGCTAAAGCGTTAAGTACACTATAAAACGATTTCATAATTGCCCCTAATATGTTAAGGGAATATGACAAGAATCGCGTGTTATCGTGTTTTCTTTTTTTCTTTGCTTCGTTTCTCTTTTTTCTTTGTCACGAGAACAAAGAAAAAAAGAAATGAAGAGAGAAGCCAAATACGCTGTAAAATACAAAAGGCAAACAACAATGCAAAAGAAAAAAATAGCCGTTTCCATCGGTGACCTCAACGGTATCGGTATCCAGCTTGCACTCCAAAACCACAGCAAGATCACTGCCATGGTCGATCCGCTCTACTGCATAGACCGCGATATGCTTCAGCAGGCAGCCGACTTGTTGCAAATCTCTGTGCCTGATGACTTCCAAACCATCGATCCGGATGCAAGCGCATTTGAGATAGAGCCGGGCAAAGTCTCTGCGCCAAGCGGTGCCTACGCCTATGCCTCGTTTGTCAAGGCAGTAGAGCTGGCAAGAGCTGGCAAGGTAGATGCCATCACCACCTTGCCTATCCACAAAAAAGCATGGGAAGAGGCAGGCGTACCCTACAAAGGACACACTGACGCCCTGCGTGATTTCTTTGATGCAGATGCCATCATGATGCTTGGCTGCCCCAAAATGTATGTAGCACTCTTTACCGAGCACATCCCCCTTAAAGAAGTAGCCGATGCCATCAACGAAGAGGATCTGACACGATTCCTCGTAAACTTCTATAACACTGCCAAACCCACATCCACCGTAGCCGTCCTCGGACTCAACCCCCACGCCGGAGATGACGGCGTACTCGGAGACGAAGAGAAGATCATCCAAAAAGCAATAGACAACGCAACTGCTATATTAAAAAAAGAAAACCCCTCTCTCTTCACTCTTCACTCTTCACTCTTCACTACACCCATGGTGCCAGACGTCGCCTTCACCCCCAACGTACGCAAACACTATACCTACTATATCGCCATGTATCATGATCAGGGACTGGCACCACTTAAGGCACTCTACTTTGATGAGGGCATCAATGTGAGTTTGAATTTGCCTATTTTACGCACCTCTGTTGATCACGGCACGGCATTTGACATTGCCTATAAGGGGGTAAAGTTGAATACGTTGAGTTATTTAAATGCAGTAAAATATGTAGCAGGTAGCAGTTTTTAATTTTTACCTTTTCATTTTTAATGCTGTTTTGCCTCAGCAAAACAGTGAAGGCTCTGCTTTGTCATGAACAATTTCACACTGTTCATTCATTATCAAACAGAACTTCTGCTGACAGCAGTCACACAAAAAACGGTAGTTTTGCATATCGTAGTGGATGGTATCCCCCTCTTTAAGGTCGGTGTAACACTCACTGCAGACGTTGGTAACACGCACTAAAACATCTTTAGTGGCTATCTGCGTTACAAAACAGTTGCTGCTCATCGGTTCTCCTTTAGCTTTTTAATCATATCTTTGGCTTCTTCTATCTCAGGATCAAGCTCATAGGCTTTCTGGTACTGTTTCAAAGCTTCATCATAACGCCCAAGATCATAGAGTGTATTGGCATAGTTGAAATAGTGCGGTGCATACTCCAAATCAAGCACAATTGCTTTTTGGTGATGTGCTATCGCCGCTTCATCCTCACCCAGTTTGTGCAGTGTATTTGCCAGTGAATCATGGGCAATGTCATCATCAGGATCAAGAGAGAGTATCTTTTCGTAAACCTTTTTAGCCTCTTCATACGCTTTGTCTTCAAGGTAAAGGTACCCCTCCCGGCGCAGTGCTTCAATGTTGTTTTCATCAAGGATCAGGGCACTCTGTACCGCTTTGCGTGCTTCAAGCAGGTCACCCTTTTTAACTGCATCATCAGCCATCTCTATAAGCTGCTCTATACGTGAAATTTCCTGCTTTGGTTTGGCAAACACTTTATCCGGACGGCCAACACCACCGATACGCTCATCAGGAAGCTTCGCTTCAAAGTCGACACCGCGTTTTGGGTAATTCCCTGAGAAAAGCTGTTTAAAAAAGAGGTAAAACACCCCTCCTGCAACAATCAGTAAAAAGAGTTGAAAGGTTGTCATAGATACTCCATAATTGAATGCCGAATCATAGGATAATCATCCTTAAAGGACAAGAAAATATTGTATGTATTATTAACTACACTTACTGCAGCTGTGCAGCAATACGCCCTGCCTCAGCATCCATCTCTTCTCTGGTTGCAAAAACAAAACTCTCTTTTTCATCTTCTCCAAGGTGTACGAATATACCATACCCCACCACTTCCACTTTTCCTTTGGACTCAATATCGAGCCACTCCAGACTCACCTGTGTTGTCTCATCCTCATGGCCAGTTTTGATGATTGCAGCAGGATAGAGCTGGGTGATCTTTTTTGTATCAAATTGTTTCTCTTGTATTGTAATGATCATAGGCTCATTATAGTATAATCGATTTAAAAAATAAGGATACCCTCCCATGAGTTTAAAAGAACAGATCAAAAATGATATCAAAGAAGCAATGCGTGCCAAAGATACGGCAAAACGTGATACCCTGAGAAATCTCAATGCAGCCATCAAACAGATAGAGGTCGATGAGCGAAGAGAACTCAGCGATGCCGATGTGGAAGCGATACTGATGAAGTATGCCAAGCAGCGTGAAGATGCCAAAGCCCAGTTTGCAGAGGCTGGGCGTGATGATCTTGTCGCCAAAGAGGAAGCGGAACTTGCCATTGTCAAAAGCTACCTGCCAGAACCCCTCAGCGATGAGGAACTCGAAGCGATCATCAAAGAGATCATTGCCCAAACGGGAGCGGAGAGTATGAAAGATATGGGCAAAGTGATGGGTGCTGCCAAAGCCAAGATTGGCAGCCGTGCAGATGGTGGTACAATTTCGAAGATGGTTAAGGAGTTGCTGGGGTAACAATCTATCGTATTTGGTGTTGTGAGGGCACAACACCCTACATTCCTACATGATATTCCATGTACACAACTATTGAGAAGAAGAAAAACTACCCCTCTCCATATTTCACTGCTTTGATCGCAGCAGTAATATCATCCTGACGCATAAAGTGTTCACCGACGAGGAAGGCATCTGCACCGACTTTGTTGAGCTCTACAACCGTCTCGTGGTCGTTGATACCTGACTCGGCAACGATGATCTTGCCGTTGGGGATGAGAGGGATGAGCTTTTCACTCAGGCTCATGTCCATCTCAAAGGTCTCGAGATTGCGGTGGTTGATGCCAACAATGTTGGCTCCGGCAAACATCGCTTTGACCAGATCGCTCTTGTCGTGGATCTCTACAAGCACTTCCAGCCCAAGGTGCAGTGCATATTCGTAAAGTTCTTTGAGCTCTTTGCGTGAGAGTGCTTTGGCGATAAGAAGAATGAAGTCCGCACCGTATGCCAGCGCTTCGACGATCTGATACTTGTCAACGATGAAGTCTTTGCGCAGCAGCGGGATACCGACATAACGGCGGATCATCCCAAGATACTCTTTGTCACCTTTGAACCAGTGTGGTTCCGTGAGTACGGAGAGCGCATCCGCACCCCCTCTCTCATACGCCTGGGCGATCTCTACCGGATCGAAATCTTCACGGATGATTCCTTTGCTCGGACTTGCTTTTTTCACCTCTGCGATAATACGGTATGGATTGTCCGGTGTAGAGCGCAAAAAGCCCTGTACATCTTTGGGAACAAAAGGGTTGTACGCCAAAGAGCGACCCAGCCAGTCTACCGGATATTCCACTTTGCGTTTTTCAAGATCCGCTTTTGTCTTTTTGATAATCTCATCTAAAATATCTGCCATAAGCCTGTCTCTTCCAAAAATTTTTAACGCATTATACCCGAAGCTATTTCATTCAATGCTGAACTTTGCTACACGTCCTTATCTTCTCCCAGTGCTCCGCAATTTCCGGCTCTTTCAATCCTTCCTGTGCAACCACTTTCTGCATCAGTTCGTAGGCTTTTTTGCACTTCCTCTCTTTATAATATCCCCATGCGAGTGAATCGAGGTAGTAGGTATTGTCCGGCTGCTGTTTGAGTGCATTTTCAAGAATCTGCATTCCCTTTTTCACATCGATCTCTTTGTCTATGAGCGTATAGCCGTAGTAGTTGAGGTAAATGCTGTCATCCACCCCCAGCAAAAGCGCTTTGTCAAATGTCTTGACCACACGTGCGATCATTTCTTTGTCGTTTTTGTCTTTTGCCTTTTCGTAGGTTAGTATCGCGATCTCCGCAAGCCATTTTGGATCTTCATCTTTTTTGTACATTTTACGTGCAAGAGCAAGTGCTTTGTCGTATGCTTTTTTCGCCTTGTAGAGCCCAAAGAGGGTTTTTGGGGCAGTTTGATTCTTTTCAAGGAAGGCAATCGCACCGTCAACATCTCCTTTAAATGCATACGCTTTGAGTATCTTGTCAAGATATTCATCGTTTCTGTCATTCTCATAGAGTGCCAAATAGGTTGAGAGTACACCGTCAACATCATTCTCTTTTACATAAAGGGTCAGGAGTTTAAAGTAGACATCGTTGCTCTTGACAAGATGCATACGTCTGTGTGTCTCCAGAAGCTGGATAGCACGTTTTCGTTCGCCTGTATACTCATCCATGATCGCTGCCATCCGCAGCAATATTGATTCGTTAAATCTCTTCTCATACGCTTTTTGCAATAGACTCAGTGCCTTTTTGAACTCACCGGAGTAGAGGTAGGGATTGGATGCAAGATCAAGGTCTTCAGCCTTGTCCGAACGTTCAAGAAGATACTCCGCTTCATATTTGGCCTTGCCAAGCTGCTGGTTTGTCAGATAGAGTGGGATAAGCAGCCGTTTGACTTCTAACATATCAGGGTGTTCTTTGTCAAAACGTTTCAACCGCTCGATACTTTCCGGAATGTGTGTTCTCCCCAAAAGAGAAGAGGTTACCTCTTTGAAAAGATAGGTTTTTTCACCTGTCATATCGAACAGTTTTTGAAAAACCTGACGGCTGCTCTCATAGGCACGATACTCCAAATATACCAAACCTCTTACAATCAGCTCATCCTCACTGATCATTTGAAGCTCTTTGGCTGCTGTCGTACTGCTGCTAATACTCAATGCTGCTGCCAGCATCAGGATCATACGATTCCAGGACACTCTTTTCTTACCTCTTCCTCATCTGCTTTAAACTGTTCCCAAAACGGAAAAGTACGGCACTGAAGCGGCCGAACTGGGTAAATGGAACAGCGGTTTTTTGTTTCATCAAAAAAGATACAGGCATAATTATCGGGTGCAAGCATCTTCTCTGTAAGTGAATAACGGTGTTTGACTTTTCTAAGATACATTGTAGCAAATTCTTCCACCGAAAGGTTAACAAACGCCGCCATATTGACAATCTCATCATACTTCGCCCAGATATACCCGCTTTCACCCGTACAGCAGTGCCCGCCACACGCCTCACACGCTGAGGGGTCAAACTTGTACCCATACCCCTCTTTTTCCATCAGATTTTCATCCATACCCAATCCTTTTGATCATATTTTGGTGTTGTCGAGGGACAACACTCTATAGGGCATTACCTATTATTAGAGGTGCCCTGCACAATGCTTTTCCCATCCTTGTAAAGACAAGCCCCCTATTTTTAATAAAAGCATTGCAAAGCAATGCATACTACCATTCTTAATTCCTAATTCCTAATTCCTAATTCCTCACTATCAAAGCGTTCCGCTTTGATACTATGCGTTCCCGCCCTCTCAAACGCCTTTGCCGCTTCTAGAAGATAATTGCTCTGCTTGTCAAACACGATCAGAGGCGGCAGTACCCGTGTCATTGACTTGGAGTTATTGCGCGCAGCGATCATCACCAGTTTTGACTCACGGTTGATCTTGGAGTGGACAAACTGTATCTGCTCAGGGTTGATACCGTAGTGTTTGAGCCAGTGCATCAATAGATCGATCTGTTTGGCATCGTAGCAGAAAACAAACCACCCTTTGGGGCGCAAAAAGGTCTTTACCCTTCTGATAAACCGCTCAACCGGAAGATGGTGCGCATAACGGGCAATGTTGAGATGTGTATCCTCACTCTGTGTTACATTGGGGTCATAAAAAGGCGGGTTTGAGACAATGTAGTCAAACCTCTCTTCACTCTGGAACTCGGTAAAGTCACCAAGGTGCGGTATCACATCAAGGTTGTTCAGCCTAAAGTTGTGTACTGCGTAGGAGAGCATCTTCTCCTGCTTGTCAATGATGTGTGTTTGTGTTTTAAAATCACGTGTCAATAGCAGTGAAATGATCCCCACCCCACAGCCGACATCAAGCAGTTTCCCTTTGGGAGAGAAACGGCAGATAAAATCGTACAGAAAGATCGAATCACTGTTATAGCAGTAACCGGTTGTCGGCTGATAGAGAAACACACAAACTCCTGCAATGGCAAATGTATGGTGATTTTACAATAATTTCTGTATAATCGCGATGATATTTAAAGGAGAGGTACCATGAATGAAGAACTCGATCTGCTCAACCCTCCCTCTACTGACTTCTCCATGCTTGACTACGAGTGCGCCTACCTGCCAGGACGCAGTGTACGAATGCACTACAAGTATGTCGAAAATGCCTCCAAAACCTTTGCAACTGCCGTTATACAGAGAGGCTGGCGCCGTTTTGGAAAATACTTTTTCCACCCTACCTGCAACGGATGTAACGAGTGCAAAAGTATACGTATCGATGCAGCAAACTACACCTTCAGCAAATCCCAACGCCGTACTATCAGACGCAATGAACATACACAGATCATTGTCCAAAAACCAAGCCTGACCCAGTCCCATCTTGACCTCTACAACAAATATCACGCCTACAAACACCAAAAAGACGGGTGGAGCCACCGCAACATCTCCCAGCGTGAATACCATGAAAACTTTGTAGACGGGGCACACGACTTTGGCAAAGAGGTGCTATACATCGTCGATGGTAAACTGGTAGGTGTCGACCTCATCGATATTCTCGATGACGGTATCAGCGCCATCTACTTCTACTACGATCCGGACTACGCCAAACTCTCTTTGGGTACCTACTCACTGCTCTATCAGATCAAACTGGCAAAGATACTCGAACTGCCCTACATCTACCTCGGATACTGGGTAGACGGCTGTAAAGCATTCGCCTACAAACCGAAGTTCCAGCCACAGGAGATCTTGGACGGGTTTCCCCATATTGCACAGCCGGCTTCGTGGGAAAAATGGGAAAGAAATTAGGAATTAGGAATTAGGAATTAGGAATTAGGAATTTTTGTATGCTTTCTCTTCGTGAAAGCTTAAATGAAAGCGTTGCACAGCAACGCATACCGACACTATTCACTTTTAACTATTCACTATTCACTAAACTCAAGCTTACAGCTTTAGTTTCCTCGCCCACTTCAAAAAGAGTCTGTCCGGATCGACCCGTGTATCTACAGCTTTCCCCTCTACCATCAACTCTGAAAGCCACTTTGCCATCAAAGGTGCAAAGACAAATCCACGCCCACCTACACCATTGAAAACATAAAGATTTTCCAAATGTTTCAGTGGGGGTTTGGCACCGCGAAAGACATTGGGGTGGTGTGTTTTCATGTAAGGCACATCCACTACCCTTCCTACAAGCGGGAAGTAGTCTTTGCTTCCCGCACGCATACCGCAGTAGGTCTCTTTGAGCACAAAGTCAGACGTATCAACCATCTGCGCCGCCTGCGCTTCAAGCGATGCAAGTGGTTTGCCGTCACAGACCATACAGGGATTTTTAGCCTTTACGTGTGTAGCACCCAGTTTGATAATACCGTCAATGTTAGCCGAAACCGATATTTTTTTATGCATACTTACACCGAGTTTCAACCCGCTGTAGTAATCACCACGCGATCCCCATGTACCGCGTATGCCCATATAGCGCAGATCGAGCAGATTGCTTTCATGTCCGGTCGCAAGTACGATGTCTTTAGCATTGAGTGTTGAGCGTTGAGCGTTGAGGAGTCTCCAAGCCCCATCCTCAAATAGTAGTTTTTCTACTGAAAACTGTTGAAAAGGTACCTGCTTTGCTATGGCGTTACAGAGCTCCACAGCATCACAGACACCCGCTTCTTCAAAGAGGAAGCTTGCGTGTTTCTCTTTTATGCCCAGCACCTGTAAGTGCTCTGCTTCTATCCAGTGATAATGTGCTTCATTATGTGGTTCATAGAGGGAAAATTTCCCGGCATCTTCCGTATCTTTGGGAATACGAATCACACCGGTTTGATGGAAATAGTCAGGAAAGTGTTCAAGGTAAAAATCTTTGGCATAGGCAAAGGCTTCGTTGGTAAGCGCCTGAAGCGGCCCGCCCTTGCCTATCTTGGGAGAGACAAACGCCCCCGCTGCCCCGGAACCGCCGGTTGCAGCCATTCCGCTTCTGTCTATCAGCAG
>FPIB01000012.1_pt1 | contig 76983 bp, 87 predicted proteins | sample 1057271 | NCBI WGS metagenome assembly FPIB01 (sample SAMEA4473313, study PRJEB15554) | hydrothermal vent metagenome | biome: marine basaltic hydrothermal vent biome; feature: marine hydrothermal vent; material: water | place: Pacific Ocean | collected 2011-06-14/2011-07-23 | depth 1199 m
TCATTCATAGTAAGTTTCGTAAGTTCAGCATATGGAACAAACAAGTACCCTAAAATAGTAAGAACACCGGCAACAACAAATACCCAAAAGGTAATTTTTGCTAAAAGTGGACTCCACAACTCTCTCTCAGCCTCTTCAGGAATCAGGTAGTATGTACTCCCCATAAAACCAAAAAGCAAAAGAACAATAAGCAAGTTTACATGCACCATACGCAGTACATTAAACGGTATAGCTGGAAATAAGAAGTCACCATAAATATACTGGATACTCATAGTTAAACCAAATAAAATTTCCCCCGCAAGTAAGATGAGTGCAAAGATAAAATATGGCTTTGCGACCATTTGAGATGAATATTTCATATAAATTCCTTATCCTTGAATATTTGGTGGCCAATTTTGGTCATTAACTTTAGACATCCAGATTAAAAAGTCAGCAAGATTGTCGACTTGTTTTTTTGTTAAATTAAACTGTGGCATTTTTCTTCTGTTTGGAATGTTAAGCGGCTGTGCTGCCATCCATCCTTCCATATAACTTCTAAATGCCTCTTTATCTCCTCCGCCTAAGCGTTGAAAAGCATTTCCTAATTCCGGAGCATAATATGCACCTTCCCCCAATAATGTATGACAACCAACACAATCATTGTCTTCCCATATCTTCTTTCCAGCAATTACAGATTTTGTAATTTTACCTTCATTACTCAATTTCGGTATTCTATGGACACTATCAAATGTCAATCCGACAAACACCAAAATAGCAAAAAGACCGCCGCCAAAGTAGATATTTCTGGCCATATCTTTAGTAATACGTTCAGTCATTTCTCTTCCTATTTTAAATTCTACCTTCAACCTTCAAGTAGTAATTGGAATAGTAGCAGGAATTATTTAATTCTACCTTTAAGTAGTAATTAAATTCTTATTAATATATTTATTGTAAAATAACTCTAGCTAGAAGAGGAATCATGTAATGAAACTGAATAGTACATCTCAATATGCCATACGGATTTTGGCTTACATTGCAGACCATAAAGAAAAAACTCTCTTTAACGCTACAGAACTCTCCTATGAATTGATCATTCCCTATAAGTTTTTGACAAAAATAATGACCGAACTTGTCAAGGCAGATCTGGTTGAATCTATACGTGGCCGAGAAGGTGGCTTTAAGCTCAAAAAAAGTGCAGCAGAAATCAAAGTGGATGATATTTTAAAGATTTTTAATGACTCTATAAAAGATGAAGAGTGCATCTTGGGTATAGGATTTTGTAACGGCATGTGCAAATGTGCCCTGCATGACCAATGGATGGAGCCAAAACTACTTATGCAAAAAATGTTTCGTGAATCAAGTCTAGAGGATATTGCTGGTAAAGGATGTAAAATCTAGCAAAAATTCAACTCTCTCTATCAGAATACCCAGTCATAGCTAAACCCATCCTCTCGCCATACCTGCACATCAAATTAATGCTACTCGTCCTTACTATAGGAGGAATCCACTCTAATCACCATAATCGCCTCCATCGCCTGTTTAATACCCAAATAAGTTATATTACGGTAAAATATTGCTTCCAAAAATTCCTGCTCGTTTTTTTGGACGGATTTTTCCGCATTTTGAAACGGGCTATTAAACCAAAAGGAAACACATGACTTGTTATGAAACACTGTTTGTAGTCAAGCCTACACTGACAGAAGAAGAGATCAAGGCTCAGATCGAAAAGATCAAAGAGGTTCTTGGAAAAGTAGATGCAAAACTTCTTGCAGCTGATGACATGGGTATGAGAAAACTTGCCTACCCTGTACAGAAGAATGAGAGAGGGTACTACACAGTACTTTACTACAAAGCCAACGGTGATGCGATCGCTGAGATCGAAAGAAACCTCAGAATCAACGAAGAAGTGATCAAGTTCCTGACCGTAAAATATACAAACGGAAAAGAGATCGCACAATTTGAGAAGCTTGTGGCTGCAGCAGGTAAAAGTGCTGAACCAAAAGCAGAAGCATCTGAATCAGCAGAAGCGTAATTAGCGACTTACAGGAGCGACCCTATGTACAACAAAGTGATCTTGGTAGGAAACCTGACCAGAGATGTGGAGGTACGATACACTCCAAGCGGTACAGCCATCGGTAATACCGGTATTGCTGTTAACCGCAAGTTCAAAGCTGCGACAGGTGAACAGAAAGATGAGACGATGTTTATCGATATCACTTTCTTTGGAAGAACTGCCGAGATCGCCAACCAGTACCTCAGAAAGGGAAGCAAGGTTTTAGTAGAAGGAAGACTGAAGCTTGATCAGTGGACAGCACAGGATGGCAGCAAACGAAGCAAACACAGTGTCACTGTGGAGAATCTTCAGATGCTCGGTAGTAGAGATGAAAATGCCCAAATGGGCACAAACGGCGGTTATGAAAGCCAGCAGCAGGGAGCATCCAGCTATGGAGCCCCTGCGCAAGAGAGCTACAGCCAGCCAGCCCCCTCTACTCCGGTTGCACCGCAAACACAACCAGATCCAAGCCCAAGCATTCCGGAAATAGACATCAGCGAAGATGAAATACCGTTTTAGGAGAAACACCCATGGCAGAAAGAAGAAAATTTAAAAAAAGATACTGTAAATACTGTGAGCAAAAAGTCGACTTCATCGACTACAAAGACCTCAATGCACTGAAGTTCAGCCTCAGTGAAAGATTTAAGATTATGCCTCGTCGTCTGACGGGTAACTGTAAACGTCACCAGGAGATGGTTACTGTAGCGATCAAAAGAGCAAGACAGACTGCGCTTATTCCTTACATCGTTGACAGAAAGAACGTTGTAGAGAACCCGTTCGAGATCATCAAGTAAGACACTTGCCTGCACCCTGCAGGCAGTACACACAAACCTCTTTTTACTTTTACCCTACATTTAACTCTCAGATATCAGCTACACTTTCCGTAACACAATAAACCGCTTATCGGACTCTTCAAACCCATACAGCGACAACGGCTCATCTGCTACAAGCTGCATGCCCGATGCTTTGACAAGACGTTCTGTGGTATGGTAAAACTGTTCAATGGTCTGTGAAGTACGGCGGTAACAGCCATTCTCATTTTCAAAGAGGGTAAAGTCGGCTTGGTAGCGCCCCGCTTCAAAATCACTGTCAATAGCGACAAAGCGATGTTCATCTTCAACAATGTAGGCACCTACAGCAACATTTTCAAACCCGTAGAGTGTATTGATATCGAACATAAAATAACCACCATCGTGTAGATGCGCTTTGATACACCCAAAGAAGCCATCCAGCGCTTTTGAGGGCAGATAGTTCATCATATCAAACACGGCGGTGATCACATCGAATGTACCTTCAAGTTCACACAGATCGACCGCCTCGGCATCTACCCCTTTAGCTCTGGCACGATCAGCCATGACAGGACTAAGGTCGATGCCCATTGCTTTGATATGGGGAAAATGCTCTTTCAAAGAGAGAAGATAGGCACCGCTGCCGCACCCGACATCAAGCAGGCTTTCAAACGCAATCTGTGAAAGGGTTTCGTAGTAGTAGTCGTAGAGTGAGGCGATCGCCTCTTGATTCTCAAGCAGATCTTCTACCTTGGCATAGAGGTCAAGCGAGTCTGTGGTGTTAGCCATTTTTTTCTACAACAGCTTTGATCTTCTCATAGAGGGAGAGTATCTCCTCTTTCTTGGCATAAAAGCTGTTCTTGTTGGCAATAAGATGTGCAGAAGAGTCCATGATATCCTCAGCGACCTTCAGCCCGTTCTCACGCATGGTATTGCCCGTCTCGACAATATCTACAATGGCATCGGCAAGTCCCACAAGGGGAGCTAGTTCTATGGAGCCGTAGAGTTTGACCACTTCAACACCAACTGCCTTTTTGGCAAAGTAGTTTTTGGTAATATTGACCATCTTGGTCGCCACTTTGATATTGGGGCGTGACCAGTCAAGCTCATCTTCATTTTTGATCCCGATAGCAACCTTACACTTGCCAAGCTGCATGTCAAGCAGTTGGATAATGTCAAGCTCCTTTTCGGTAATGACATCCAGCCCTACCACACCAATATCCGCCGCACCATGCTCCACATAGGTCGGTACATCCTGATTACGGACATTGAGAAAACAAAATCCCTCTTTCTCCATAATAAGCTCACGCCCTTCAAATCTGAACTCTCCGCCAAAGATCTCGGCAAAGATATCGAGTGTCTGCTCTGCGATTCTGCCTTTGGGCAATGCGACAGTTAACATTGGTGCTCCTGCATATTCATTATTTTCCTTCCAAATAGAAGCATTGCCAAGCAATGCATACTACAATTTTTAATTTTTAATTTTTAATTTTTCACTCATGCCAAGTGCTTGCTTCATACCTTGAAAAACAAGTGTTTCATCATAACATGCATGCTCAAAAAAGGCAGACAGCAGCTTGCCGTCCCCACCTGTAAAGTAGATGCTTTTACCCTTGCTGTGTTGCGCTATGAGTACTTTTATAGACGCGATTATACCATAGCTTATCTGCCCTTTTGTTGTGGTTGGAAGTCTCTGAAGTGTTATAGTATCATCGAGTGAAACCTTAAGTATGGGAGAGATGGCTCCATAAGCATTCAAATACGCCTTTATCCCCGGTAAGATAAATCCACCAACATACCTGCTTTCCTCGACGATATCTACCGTAATCGCAGAACCGGCATCGACAAACACCCCGCTCTCATGGCTAAGACAAAGTGCACGCCTATCTACACCCATTGTTTTATATTCACCGTCTATATACACCCTCTCTGAGATGTTCTCCCACAGGGTTTTGGCTTGAATGCGTGCTTCCAGATGGTGATTGACGGAGATGTAGTAGAGCTTTTGGGCAGCATACCGGCTGATCGCTTCATCTGGCAGCAGATGCACTACCTCTTTGCCGTCATAGATATGTATACGGCTGTTACCAATATCGGCAAGTAACCGATACTCTAAGGTTTCATTACTCATGCCCATCCTTTGGTATTGTGAGGGCACAACACCCTACACAATATACCATACTTTCCACCCTTGCTCTTCCAGCATTGCTTTTGCATGGGAGCAGAGCGGTGCTTTAATAACAATGTATTTTTTCTTAATATTACTGTCTATATATTTTTCTAACTTTTCATGCAAAGCCATCAGTTCACTCGCCTCTTTACGCAGCACCCTGCTCTTCTTCTCAAGCCACATCACATCGACATAGTACCCCTGCAGATCGACTCCCAGCCAGATAGAGACCTTTTTGCGTGAGCCCAGTTCTTTGGGAAAAACAGGTTTAAGTGATTTAAATATCAGCTTTTTAGACTGCAAATATTCGACGATTGTTTTCATGATGCTATTTTACCCAAATTATCGCAACGGATGATACTGCAGCATCGTCTCTTTGAGGTTCTGTTTTTGAATATGGGTGTATATCTGCGTCGTCTCCAGTGAACTGTGCCCAAGCAGTTCCTGTACCACTCGCAGGTCGGCTCCTCCTATGATAAGAGAGGAGGCAAATGAGTGGCGCAGCACATGAGGCGATACGCCAAGATACTTTTTGACGATCTTGTAGGCACTGATGCGGCTAAGCGGATCGCCTCGGTAATTGAGCCAAATGTAGCTGCTTGCCATCATCTGCTTTTCAAGGTAGGCTTCCAGTGCCTCAAGCGCAACAGGTGCAAGCGGTACGACACGCTCTTTTTCACCTTTGGCAAAACGGATCTTCAGCCACCCCTCCAGTATGTCACTTCTCTGGGCACTGAGCGCTTCGGAGATACGGCATCCGCTGGCATAGAGAAAAAGAATAAGCGCATAGTCACGCAATCCCGCCAACGACGTACGGTCTATGGCGGCAATACCTGCCATGATCTCCTCCGGGCTGAGATATTTTGGCAGATTTTTGGGTACTTTCGCCATAGGTATTTTGATCTTTTCATAGGTAAAGTTCTGACGGTGGCAAAAGGCAAAAAAGGTGTTGATGGAGGAGAGCTTTCGGTTGAGAGTGCGTTTATTTTCAAAACCTGAGAGAAAAGAGAGCACATCTGCCGTCTCAAGCTTTGTCAGAGGCTTTTTTACCGCCTCTTCAAGCTGCTTCAGGTCACCAAGATAGGAGGTGACCGTCAGCGCATCGAGTGCTTTGGTGATCGTAAGATACTCTTCAAATGCCTTGAGCAGATCGGACATGACCTATTTGTAATCAAGTTTGTCAAGACGGATGATTGTACCGTCTTTATAGAGTTTGTTTCCTGCAATGTAAACCGGTGAATCTACCTCACCGATATCATAGATTTTGTACTTGCTTAACGCTTTGTTCAGCACGATAAGCGAGCCTTTGATATCGAGTGCCGCAACCTTCTCTTTAAGCGCGGTTGCTTCGGAAAACTGTGCAAATTTGAATTTCTTTTTGGCTTTCTCTTCAAGCAGTACATTGAGCTTGATGATCTCCCCCTCTTTGCTAAAAAGATAGATCGCGTTGCCGCTAAGTGATACCTCTGCTATATTGACGCGGTACTCATACTCCCCTTCCGCACCAAGTGTTAAGAGTTTTTTGGGCGTTGCCGCCACCAGTGTATCACCCATACGGGAGAGATAGATGATATTGTTAAATACTTTATCGCTGCTCAGATAGACCACTTTGGCATTTTCAGGATCGTTCACATCAAAAATCACCAGTTTCCCATCAAGCATCGGCATCACTACAAGCGAATCGATAAAAAGTGGACTTGCTGCCCTGTTATCAATAGCATAGGTACGCTCTGATCGGTTCTCTACGATCTTCTTGCCTTTGCTGATACTGTAAAGCCCAAAGGCATTGTTGTTGAGGATATAGGCAACAAACCCGTTGCGAATAGCGGCAGAGACAACCGGTATATGCAGTGATACCGTACGGATACTTTTACCTGATTTTTTATTGATAACTTGCAAATCACCGCTCTCATTGGCAGCTAGAACATAGGTTCTGTTTTCACTTAGAAAATGAAATCCTTTTGGCAATACCAGTGTACTGATACCCGATTTTCCAATATAGTGTCCGTTATCCAGTGTGGCACCGTCACGGCTTTTGTCAACAATCTTCCCCTCATAACTGCTCTGAGCACCATTGATACTGTAGGTCTGTTCCGGCTCAAAATACTGTTTGGAACTGCACCCGCCCAAAAGCAGTACACCCGCTGCCAATACAGGAAAGAGGATACGTTTCATTATTGCACCTTCAGTGTAGCGTGTTCCAACAGTTTTGCAAGCATGGAGAGTGACGAATGCTCATCAATCAGCGCCAGTTTCTCTTTTGCTTTTGTAATATTGCCCGCCTTGATAGCAACATATGCCTCCTCAAGATAGGCAAGCTCTTTGTAGTACATTGAATCAACCGGCTTTTTCTCTATGGCACCGACACTGTAGCGGCTCATATCGGCAATTACTCCATTTTTGCTATTTTCAAGTACTGAAAGCTGCTTGAGATCCTGTTTTTTGGCCGCAGTTGAAAATGTATAGAGTTCATAAAGTGCCGGATTTTTCTCTTTTAAAATAGTGAGTGCAGACGCATCATCAGGTCTCTGCTGTAGTGTCAAAAGTGCCTGATTTGCCGCTTCAAGCTTGGATTGTTTTACAGCATCCATCCCCATGCTGACCACCACATAGAGCAAAATTGCTCCAATGGTTCCAATAATAGGAAGTTTGTACTTTTTGTAAAACGTCTCAAGTTTAAACGCACTCTCCAGTATCTTTTCATCACTGCTTAATTCTGTTTTGACATAGTTCACATCATCTTTGATACTCACTGCACTCTCCTGCAATTTTAATAACTACCATTATACCAATTTGGGATTAAAGCTCTACAATCGTAATACCAAGGTTACCCGGCATACGGTAGAACTTCTGAATTTTAGGATGTCTCTTAAGATAATCCGTAACCACCTTGGCAAGTACGCCGCTGCCGGTACCGTGTATGATCTGCACCTCATTTAAGCCGTTGACCAAGGCATCAGAGAGGAACTTGTCAACGGTATCGATCGCTTCGTCAGCATACATACCCAACAGTTTGACCGATACACCGGCACCCCCTTTCTCCACATGGTGTGTCGCTTTTTTGGGTGCTTTGGGTACTTTTACTTTAGGTATTTCCTGCCGTCGTTTGAGCTCCTTGAGCGGCACACGCATCTTCAGACCGTCGACTATAATAGTCGCATTTTCACCACGGATAGAGAGGAGTTCCCCTTTGTGGGAGCGGTACTTGATTTTGTCGCCCTCTTTAAGTGGTTCTGGAGGCGTTTGTGGTGATTTGACTGGCATACTTTTACGTTTGTGCGCTTCGTTTAAGAGCCGCCTTCCCTCTGTCGACTCTTTTACCTTTAGTGCTTCTCTTGCCTTTTTGGTCGCGGCGTTGTAACGGTTCTCCAGTGTTGCCAGTGCTTTTCGGTGCTGCTCTTTGAGTCTCTCTTCCTCTTCTACAAGCCTGATTTTCTGCCGCTCTACCGCTTTGCGTTCTGCTTCTATCTGCTCGATCTTTTGGCGCATCTGCCGCTCAAGCGTGGTCGATTTCTCTATCAGCTCATTGAGGTTCTCTTTGTCCTCTCCGTACACCGCTTTGGCTCGGTTGACAATAGCAGGCGGTACACCGTAACGCTGTGCCGTCTCAAACGCGTAGCTTTTTCCGATACTGCCTTGCAAAAAGGTATAGGTAGGCACTCGCCTCTCTTCATCATACAGTGCTGCCACAAGCTCCACATCCTCATCGCTTGCCATCAGTGAGGCAAGCCGTTTGTGGTGTGTGGTTACAACAAAACTGATGCCACGTTCTTTAAGCGCTTCAAGCATCACCCTAAAGAGCGATGCCGCCTCATCACTGTCAGTTCCCAGCTCTATCTCATCCACCCCGACAATGGCATCACGTTTGTCAAAAAGTTTGGCAAACTCCTGCATACGCCCGGCAAAGGTAGAGATGTCGTTTTTCACTGACTGCGGATCATCAATAACCGCTTCAATACTTTTGTAGTGTCCCACACGTGTTCTTGCCGCATCACACTGAAAAGGCAGCAGATACTTGCTCATAAACACCGCACTCAGCAGTGATTTGAGCAGCATCGTCTTACCTCCGGCATTTACGCCCGTAACCAGCAAGATCGGTTTGTCCATATCCAGCGTAACGGGTACTGGGTTTTCAATGGCAGGGTGGGCAAAATCATGCAGGCTGATCCCCTTTTGCTTTTGGGGCAGTACAAACTCATACTCATTGGCACGGGCAAATGCCACCCTTGCCTGATAGTGGTCAAAACGGTCATAGGCTTTGTCGATGAATGCCAAAAAGCGTTCCCATTTGAAAAAGAGTGCCGAGATCTCCTGACAGTAGCGGTAGATGATCTCTGTACGACGACTCAGCAGTGCCGCCTCTTTCTCTTTGAGGTGGGTGACTGCCTGCGGGATTATATAAAAAAACCCTCCTGCACTTCGACCGACAACCGTTGCCTTGAGTGCATTGTTGAAGCCGCCCCTTACAAGCAGGGTCTCCTCTCCGCTATGGTAGTGTATCTGGGTGTCAATAAGGTAGTCGGCCAATCTGGCACTGTGAGTAAGACGGTAAAGCGTCTCTTTGATCTGGTTGCGGTTGTGTTTAAGCGCTTGTTCAACCCCCATAAGATCGGCATCACGCTCAGGATTGATCTCCCCCTCCTGCGTAAAATACCCCACCACTTCCAGTATCTCATCAGGAATCTCAATCTCACCTATCCAGCTGCCAAGGGGCTGAGGAAGCATTGAGGCTTTTAGACGGTTAAAGTAGGCGATCATCGTTACAAAAGCGTAAATCTCCTCCAAACCAAGCACCCCCTGCTTTCGAATCAGGTTTAGCGCATGCTCGAGATTGGGTACCTGTTTCATTGGCGGGTACTGTACGTTTGAGAGCGCTTTGATATAGCGGTAGTGCTGATTGATATCACCTGGCATCATCACAGGTTTTTCTCTTGCAAGAAACTGTTTGAAACGGTCAATATAACCGTCAAGATCCAGCTTCTGTACGATCGACCTCTCACTCATCTGTTTGGCTGCCTTTACAATAAATTTACGGAATTTCTAAAAATCCTATCGGTATCTTACTAAAAATCTACGCTTCACCGCGTATCTGATAGGTGATGTCCCCCGCACCAAATGCACTCACAAGCCCTTTGCCATACTCTCTGACCACATTTCCGTCTCTGATCACCTTGACGATTCCGTCAACTTTGGTGACACTGTCAGCCATGATCGGATTGTAACGTGAAAAAGCACCTTTGAGGTCAATATCTACTTCCAGTTCACCTGCCGACCAAATAGGCAGGATCACCAACTCATCTACCCCCTCAAAGCACTCCACAAAAGCAGGCAGGTTGTCAATGGTACGGGAGTATTTGTGCGGCTGCCAGATTACACTGAGCGTATGAAAATCTCTGAGTTTTCGATACTCCTGAAGCGACTGCATCGTTGCCCGAATCTCCGTAGGGTGATGTCCGTAGTCATCTATAACTACCATATCTTCGCGGTTTTGGATAATATCGAACCGTTTTTTGATCCCTCTGTAGCCGAGAAGATTGGTTCGGATCGTTTCAATATCTTCACCCAGTTGGAGTGCTGCCAGTATCGCCAGTGCGGCATCGATGGCGATGTGCACGCCAAAACCAAACACATCAAAACTGCCGTAGGATTTCAGCGTAAAGCGTGTATGCGGTTCTCCGTCAATCAGCACAAATTTGATATCGGCAATATCTTTGGAGGGGTAGAGCTTGATACTCTCCATATCCAGTGAAGCGAGGAATTCATCTTCGGCATTGATCACCCGTACCGATGCCAGAGAGAGGAAGTTTCTGTAGGCATTGTAAAACCGCTCTTCATCATATCCATAGTACTCCATATGCTCAGGTTCGACATTGGTAACAATGGCAAGATAGGGATTGCTGTTAAGAAAGCTCTCGTCACTCTCATCCGCTTCAAAGACTACCTTGTCGTTGGGATAGTTGCGAACATTGGAACCAAAGGCTTTGGAGATAGCCCCAATAAGCGCGTTGGTCTGCGGCAATATGGCAGCAAGCATTGCGGAGGTTGTACTCTTTCCATGTGCACCCCCTACCGCATAGACCGTTTTCTCACCCAAAATGAACTTCAATGCCTCTTTGCGGGAAAGAAGCTCGATCCCAAGTTCCTTCGCACGCTGGTACTCCGGATTGTTAGGGCGCACTGCCGCAGAGTAGATGACACGGTCCACCCCCTCAACCGCATCGGGATGGTGGGGAATGGTGATCTTCGCACCGAAATTAAGCGCCAGATCATTGGTGATCTCTGTCTGCTTGATATCCGATCCCGAGATGGTATGTCCATCGTTGTAGAGAAACTTTGCCAGTGCAGAGAGTCCGATACCGCCTATGCCTATAAAGTGTATTTTCATGCCTGATTAACTCCTTACCCAAATCTGAACGCTACATGCGAAAGACTCACATCCATTGGTGTGTGGTTACTTTGTTTTGTCTTTTTCAAGCACTTCAAGCGCTTTCTTACCCTCTTCGACATACTTTGCATACATCGTCAGCAAAATATCGTTTGGCTGCACAAAAGTACGGATGAAAAATGCCAAAGGATCATGCGGATCAATGTCACTCACATCGGCAAGATTCTCTACAAAGTCATCAAACGACATTCCAGCCATCACCGCACAGGCATGGATCATCATCGCCTCTTTAAGCTCCTCATGATTAACTGTATGGTGGAGTACCAGAAACATCTCTTTTGCCGCTTTTTTGTCATTTTCGCTGTAGCGCTGGATCGCATGCTCATAGATAGCTCTTGCGATGGCACGCTCCTCCTCATTGCCGATGACATCAAACGACTTGTGCTCGCTCAGATACTCAGCAAGACGGTCAAACGCTGTATTGACGATAAAGGTAAAGATCTCGTTGATCTCATCTTCAGGTGCTTCGATCACCAGCTGCGCATCAAGCAGTTGATACCCCTTGTGCACACTCTCCTGCTCTTTGCACTCCTGCTCAAGTCTTTTGATATTGGCAAGGAACTCAGGATCTTTCTTAAGCTCCTCTACATGAATTTCCGGCATTTTTGGCTGCATACTTTTCCTTTTCAAAAATAATCAATAGAAGCGTTGCCAAGCAACGCAAACCACTATTCCTAATTTCTAATTCCTAACTCTTTCATCAACGCAGCAACTCTACTTAGAGCCTCTCTTGTCTGTGCTGCCTCATACACCAGCGCCAGACGTACATACCCCTTGCCCTCACCTTCTCTGCCAAGAAAAGAGCCGGGAATGACTTTTAGGTTGTAGCGTTCATAAAGCTTGACGGTAAAGTCGATCTCGTCACCCACCTCAAGCCAAATGTAAAACGTCGCCTCTGGCGGTTCAACCCCAAGCACCTCTTTGGCGACTTCAAAGTTCTTTTTGTACTTTTCCCTGAAGAGATCTACATGGCTCTGATTTGCCCATGCTGCAGCAGCTGCATGCTGAAGCGGCAGCGGAGAGGCACATCCGACATAGGTACGATAGACCATATAGTCGCGCAAAATATCGGCATCTCCGGCGATGAAACCCGAACGCAACCCCGGTGCGGAAGAGCGTTTGGAGATGGAGTTGATCACCAACACATTCTTGAATGTCGGATTGCCCGCTTCTATAGAGGCATTCAGCATCGATGGTACAGGCTCGTTCAAATACAAGTCAGCATAACACTCATCATTGAGCAGTACAAAGTCATATTTGAGTGCCAGTTTTACCCACACTTTCATCGCTTCGAGTGACATGGTCGAAGCGGTCGGGTTGTTGGGTGAATTGAGAATGACAAGATTGGCTTCGGCAAGCACCTTCTCATCGGCTACAGGCTGAAAACCGTTTGCCTCATTGAGGTTAAGATAGACCACCTCGGCACGGCTTGCTTTCGCTGCCCCTTCGTAGATCTGATAAAAAGGGTTAGAAAAGAGCATCAGCGGCGCTTCAACATCGTGCAGCAAAAACTGCGGAAAGTTAAAAAGCACCTCTCTGGTACCGAATGTCGGGATGATCTGCGCATCTGAAAGCTGCAGACCAAAACGGTTTTTCAAATAGGTCAGCATTCCCTCGCGAAGCACTGATTCTCCGGAAGTTTTCGGATACTTGTTCAGCTTTGGCGCATTGGCATTGAGCGTATCAAGAATAAACTGCGGCGTCTCAAACTGCGGCTCGCCTATGGTCAGTGACAGCGGTGCGTAGCCACTGTTTGGCAGCAGGTCTTTCAGTAGGTTGTTGAGTTTCTCAAAGGGGTAGGTTTCAAACTGCATGGGCACCCTGTTTTTTAGAAAGATTATATCGAAGATGGGGTTAAATCCTAGTAGAGTCTCGCCCCCTCTTCATCGAGTTTCTCTTTTGTAGTCAGGAATGCACCTCTGTCCACACTATCACGTACCTTTGCAAGTGCCTCTCTGGCACGTACTTCTGTTGCATAGGGACCTGTTAGCACCTTAAACTCTTTTCCCGGCACAATACGATACGGCAAGGATGCTTTTTTGAGTTTCTGCAGGTAGAATGCTTTTGGATAGTGCTTAAACGATCCGGTCTGGATATAGTAGCGTCCATGGGCATCTTTGGGGGCAGGCTGCGCAAAACGTGTTTCAGGCTTTGATTTGTGAACTGTTTTGGTTTCAGGAACAAAGGCTTTTGGCTTTTGTGCAGTAGCCGAACCTCTTTTTTGGTAGTGTACCAGCCACGTAATGATTGCATCTTGCATCTTGGCAGCTTTCCAGCGGGCATGTTTGCTGTTGACAAGGATGACTGCCGTGTAGTACCTGCCGTTTCTGCTTTTGACATATCCGGCAATATTTTTCACATGCTTGAGTGTTCCTGTCTTCATCCATGCCCTGTTGCGTACAACCGTTCCGCGAAACCGCTTTTTAATCGTACCGTCCCTGCCGGCGATGGAGAGTGTCTGCATCCACCGCATACCGTAACGGCTGTAGGCATTGTCCAGTACACTTGCAAGTATTTTAGCAGTAATCTTCGATGTACGGGAAAGCCCGCACCCATTGTCAATATGCGGCAAAGATGTGCCAAGCGCCCCATTGGCACGCAGTATGATTCGTACCGCTTTACGCCCTTTTGCAACCGTCGCCGGTGCACCGTACATTTTGGCACCAAGCAGCAAAAGCAGATGCCTTGCATAGAGGTTGTTGGACTTCTTTGCCGTTTTAGAGACAATCTTTTCAAGGGAAGCGGAATAGTGTGTGAAAAGTACTTTTGCACCTTTGGGAAGAGGATGCAGACGCAGTCTGCCGCCTACCGTTATCCCTTCCTCTCCAAGTGCTGCTTTCAGCGCATAGTAGAAAGATTGGTAGGGTTTGGTCAGAACCTGACAGATTTCACGTTTCCCGCAACGCTTCGAGATCTTCCCCTTCAGCCATACTTCCGGCACAGCCTTGGAATCATCTATCTTGACATGCGGCCAGGAGTAGCGTCCGCGGCAGGGTCTGTTGACATGCTGCAGCTGATTGTGTACGACAAAGCTTTGATCGGGAGTCTTTTTGGTCACACTGTTTAGCTTTGGGATAACACAAATGGTACTGACACGCTCATTGAACATCATCGCATCAGGCATTGCATTGTAAGGACTGTACGGATGGTTGTCAAAACCTGATGTATTGCGGCTACCCACTTTAAAGTAGCTGCGGTCAATTACAATATCGCCCGTAATCCGTTCAATACCTGCCGCTTTGATACGGGAGATGATCTTTGGAAGATCCTCATCACTGAGTGTCGGATCACCGTATCCTTTGATGATCAGGTCACCATGCAGCACACCGTTTGCAATGCGTCCTCTGCTGTAAAATACGGTTGGCCACCTATAGTCAAACCCCAGTTTCAGTACCGCAGCATAGGTGGTCAGCACTTTGATGACAGATGCCGGTGTCCGTAACCTGTTGGCATTGAGCGAGGCAACTACACAGCTGCCTTTGCCTGCTTCTTTGATGTAGATGGAGATATCTTTTTTGTCAATTCCAGACTTGCCAATAGCACTCTCAATGCCTGAAGGCAGCGCCCACACTGTCACACTAAAGAGCAGCAGTATAAAAAGGGTTTTTTTCAATACGCATGCTTTCATCTTCTTAAATTCAACCTCATCGTCGCTCCCAAACGCTCATCTGTGCTACACTATGCCGATATTCACGTGCTGTCTCTTGAAAAACAAACGGTATATCTTGCGTATCAAGCAACTTAAAATCTGCTTCAAGAAGCCTTTGCAAGCCGTGTAATGACGTTACCTCTTTACCATTGTCAATATAGCCGCCGATCCAATATGCTTTAGGTGTTAGCTTCTCTTGCCATGTATAGGTAGAGGTAAGGATAAGCATCCCTCCTTTACGGATGCGTTGCGGCATACTCTTTAAAAACTCAACAGGATTGGGCAACCGTTCAATAAGATTGGCAGCAAGCACCAGATCAAAATCTGAAAAAATCGGTTTAAGACGGCATGGATCAGCCTGCCAAAAATTGACCTTTTTGGATGCATGTTCCAAACCAAATTTATTGAGTCTGACTTCATGCAATGATACTATCTCCCCCTCAACAGGCATAGCGTAATGTACACTTCCGCTCTCTTTAAGGCGCAGTGCCTCTTGAATTAGGCGCGCTGAGAGATCGACCCCGATTACTTTGTCAAAAATACGGGCAAGTTCAAAGCTGCTACGTCCGACCGCACACCCTATATCAAACGCCCGCTCTTTAGATCTGTCGCCCATATATTCCAACGCTGCTTTAGCGCAATTTTCAGGAAAGTTCGGCACTCTAAAACGGTTCTCACCCCAGTCAAAATGGCAATAGCGTGCAATCAAATCATTATCTTTGCTGCAATACAACAGCACTCCTCTTATACTCTTTACTCTGCAACACAGACTTCAATAGAGTTAAAAATTCACTTTCTCTTTGGAACTCTCAATCATAGAAACAATGATCGTATAGATATTGGCGATCACCGCACCGATGACAAGCCCTATGGCAATACTCTTGTTATGGTAGAACTGCAGTGCGAAAAACGCGGGGATCAGGTGCAGATCCGCCACAAGCGATCCGGCAAGCAGTTCTGCTGAGAGAATATTTCGAATACCGATTTTCAAGATGGTCGAAACCATATTGACCGACCCTGCGATAAAGAGCGCCGTTGCTGAATCTTCATAGAGAAATGCCGCCGATGTCGTCAGTGACATCAATGTAAAAAAGATATAAAAAACCTTACTCCACTGCATACCTGCTCCTTTAAGCTATTTATTCAAAAGACTTATAATGCCCTTTCAATAAAAAGCTTTTCTTTCCCAAAGAAAAGCATACCAAAACTATTTACTATTCACTCTTAACTATTCACTTCTAAAAGCGGCAAAGCCGATTTTAGATTTTACAGCGTGCCGCCTTTAGCTCAGGAGAAAATGTCCAAATGTATTACAGCGTGCCGCCTTCGTACATTTGGCGCATTTTCTCTTTTTCCTTCTCCCTTTTACGTTTTTCTGCCTCTTTTTCGCGGAAATCTTTGACAGAGAAGCCAAGCCACATCAAAATAGGTGATGCAACGAAGATCGATGAGTAGGTACCCACAACCACACCGACAAGCAGTGTGAAGCTGAACCCTCTGATGATCTCTCCGCCAAAGAGGAAAAGGGTCAGTACCACGAAGAATGTCGTCAATGACGTCAGTGTCGTACGAGAAAGGGTCTGCGTGACTGATTCGTTGATGATCTTGTCAAGCATCGTCTCCTTACTCTCACTGATCCCTTCTCTGATACGGTCAAAAACGATAATGGTATCGTTGAGTGAATACCCAAGAATGGTCAGAAGAGCAGCGAGGGTATCGAGATTGACCTCGATATTGAAAAGTACTACAGCCCCCATTGCAATGGTCACATCATGTACCAGTGCCATGACAGATGCGACCGCAAATCGCCACTCAAAACGGAAAGAGACATAGATGAGAATACCCAAAATCGCCAATACCAGCGACATGATCCCTTTTTCTCTCAGCTCCGAACCGACCTTTGCACCAACCATATCTACCCTGCGTACTTCAAAGTTTCCGGTTCCCTGAAGCAGTTTGCGCATCATGTCACCCATATCTTTTCCCAGTGATTTGCTGCTGTTCTTGGTACGGATGATGATCTCATTCTCATCACCAAAATAGGTGACACTGGCATTTTCATAGTGTTTGTCTTTGCCGATCGCCTTTCTGATCTTCTCAATAGGCGCTTTCTGGTCATAGTGCACCTGCACCAGTGTACCACCGGCAAAATCGAGTCCATAGTTGAACCCTTTGGTAAAGATCAGGATCAGCGATGCCAGTACCAGTGTCACAGAGAGGATACCAAAGCGTTTGCTCTGTCGCATCAGTGCTATCGGTTTGTCATACTTAAAGACTTCCATTATTTTGCCCCCTCTGTTTTAATACCGAACCAGAAACCAAGACGCTTTCTGTCGATCTTTGGCATCAGCCACTGGTAGATACCGTGTGTTCCAACGATCGCCGTAAGCATCGAAGCGAGGATACCGATGCCCATTGTCAGGGCAAAGCCTTTAAGCGGTCCTGTACCGTATGCCCAGAGTACCACTGCGGCGATCAGTGTTGTCACGTTGGCATCAAGAATGGCTGCAAAGGCTTTGTCATACCCCTCTTCAATTGCTTTGGCAACCGATTTTCCCTCATGAAGCAGCTCTCTGATACGCTCATTGATGATCACATTGGCATCGACTGCCATACCGACCGTTAGAACGATACCTGCCATACCGGGCAGCGTCAGTGTCGCACCAAAAAGAGACATGATCGCCAAGATCAAAAAGAGGTTGCCAACAAGTGCCACATCCGCTACAACTCCCGCCATACCATAGTAGAGTACCATAAAGGCGACAACCAGCACAAATCCAAGGATCAAAGCCATCATACTCGCCTTGATGTTATCTGCACCAAGACTTGGACCTACGGAACGTTTTTCCATTACGTAAACCGGTGCAAGCAGTGCCCCCGAACGCAGGGCAATAGCAAGGTCATGTGCCTCATTGATAGTAAAACTACCGGATATCTGAACACGTCCGCCACCAATACGCTCACGGATCACCGGTGCGGAGTAAACTTTGTTATCGAGTACCACCGCCATACGTTTGCCAACCGCTTTTGCCGTAAAGTCTCCAAATATCTTCGCACCCTGCCCATTGAGCGTAAAGTTGATCACAGGCTGGTTGTTCTTGTCAAACCCGACCTTGGCATCGGTCAGCATGGAGCCATCAAGTACCGGAATTTGACGCAGCAGATACTTCTGCTGTTCGTTATAGACATCCGGCAAGATCACATCGCCATAGCTTTTGGCTTCATTGGGGCTCATGGTCATCACACGTGCCGCACGATCCTCATCTACCGCCATCAGCTGCAAATGTGCCGCACGGGCGATCAGCTCTCTGATACGCTGCTCATCTTCCTGTGTCTTGATACCCGGTACCTCAACAAGGATCTTGTCCTCTCCCTGCTTGGCAACGGTAGGTTCTGCCAGTCCAAACTCGTTCAGACGGTTACGGATAGTATCGACTGCCTGTTTGATGGCATTTTGCTTGGTACGCACCATCTCTTGGGGTGTCATTTGCAGTGTGAACTTCAATCCGTTCTGTGTCAGTACGGTACCAGGGATCTCTTTTTTCAAAAGGGCTTTCGCTTTTGCCACATCATCCTGATCGAGCAGTTCAAATGTCACTTTATTACCATCAACCATACGCAGATCATCAAAAATGATCTCTTCATCATCGAAGAGATACTTGACACTTGCTGCGATCGATTTGGTACGTGACTGGATGGCAACATCGCTTTTGATACCAAGAAGCATATGCAGTCCCCCCTGCAGGTCAAGCCCAAGGGTGATCTTCTTTCCGCTTTGGCTCTGTGTCAGTGACGGGATGGAAAAGACGATCCCGAAGATCAGAGCGAACGCAAAGAGTATAACTCTGAAATTAAGCGTTTTCATTACCTGTTTCGACCTTTCTGGCAACAAAGTTTCTATCGAGCTTTACGATCATCTCGTCATTTAGTTTGATTTTGATAAAATCCTCTTCTGGCTTGATGACAGTAGCAATCAATCCACCGTTGGTAACGATCTTGTCACCCTTTTGCAGTTCTGCGATCATCGCTTCATGCGCTTTACGCTGCTTGTTCTGCGGTCTGATGATCAAAAAGTAGAAAATGGCAAATAATATAAGTAACGGAATAAATGATCCGATAATACTTCCCTGCTGTTCCATGAGGAGTCCTTTATGGTAAAATTGGACAATATTTTAGCACCTTTATATTAATAGGAGCCTTTTTGCCAACCCCCCGACACAACACCCGTATCACCTGCCAAAAGCATCCGCTGCTGTGTGGATTTGCTGCTGCCCTGTTTGGCTCGCTTTTTATCTATCTTGACTATTGGCATATCCGTCTTTCCGCAGCCGATACCCTCTTTGGGCTCTTCTCAATGGCGTTGCTGCTGTATGGAAACGCTCGTATCTGGTTTTTTGCCGGTTTCTTCTTCGGACTCTTCTGGTTTTGGTGGATCGGACGCAGCTTTATCCACTATCAAATGGCATGGGCGATACCATTTGCAGTATTCTCAATCGCACTTATCTACGGCGCACTCTTCTGGGGTATCGCCAAACTCTCAGAGAGAGCAGAAAAGCTTTTACAAAAATATACCTGCTCTCTGCTCCCTCTACCCTCTCTCATTCTAAAAAGCCTCGGGCTTTTGGGTATGAGTTACATCCATCCGCTCTCTTTTGACTGGTTCAAACCAGAACTGATGTTCGTGCAGAGCTATCTTGGCATCGAAAAGTGGCAGTTTACCCTCATCCTTGCTGTTTTGGTACTTTCTCTCTACCGACGTACGCTACTTTTTGTGCCCTTGTTGCTGCTTGCTTGGCAACCAGCCCCCCAAAATGCTACGCAAACATCTGACAGGAAGATCGTTCTTGTCACCACACATACCCCTGTAGAAGCAAAATGGGATCGGTCACAACAGCCGGCACAGTTTCGCAGACTGCTCCAAAAAATCGACCGTGCCATTGAAGCCAACGCCTCTACTGTTGTACTTCCAGAAACAGCATTCCCTGTCTATCTTGAACGTACGCCCTGGCTCTATCTGGCACTTCAGACACGCGCCCAAAAGATCAACATCATTACTGGAGCACTCTATTGGGAAAATGGCACCCCTAGAAACAGCACCTATATCTTCCATAAAAACGGTACTATCGAGCGTGCCAACAAAGTAGTACTTGTGCCTTTTGGCGAAAAAAACCCGCTTCCGGATTTTCTCAGTGAGTGGGTCAACAAAGTTTTTTACGACGGTGCAGTCGATTACAGAGCCGACAGCAACATCACTGACTATATGCTTGATAACGTGCGTTACCGCAACGCTATCTGTTTTGAGGCAACCTCTAAAAGACTCTATAAGGGGCAGCCAAAACATATGATCGTCCTGAGCAACAACGGCTGGTTCGTCCCTTCTACTGAGCCAACCCTTCAGCGTCTGCTCTTACAATACTATTCAAAAAAATACGGTACAATCATCTACCATGCGGTCAATATGTCACCCTCTTATGTCATTGCTCCCACACACCATTGACATTTCCACCCCATTTCACTATAATTGACAATATCTTGTACAAAAGGATTTTCATGCAAGCGGTCAACTACTCTCATGCGAGAAACAACCTCAAAACAATCATCGATAATGTATGCGATAATAACGAAGAGGTGATCATTACTACCAAAAACAACAAGTCTGTTGTAGTACTTTCAATGGATGAGTATAATCGCACGCATGCTCAAATTAAAAGAGATGTTGCAATCTCTCTAGCACAAATAGAACGTGATGAGATAATGGATATAGATGAAGCCTTTGATAAGGTTTTGGCAAAATATGAAGATTAACTTTTCTCAAAAAGCACATCAAAATCTTGATGAGGTTGCCGCATATATCTATGCGCAAAGCAAATCAAAAGCCGTCACGGCAAAATACATACGAAAATTACGAGAATATATCAAACTTACACTCTCCGATTTTCCTAAAATAGGTCGACCGGCAGAAGAGTTTGGAAAAAACATCCGCAAACTTGTATTTCAAAGATATAGTATTTTATATATTATTGAACCAACGCATATAGATATCATTGCCATTTATAAGGACAATTTACCAAACATATGACCCTAAAACACTTCTTCATCGCCCCTATCAAAGGCTACCAGTACATCTCCAAAATGCTTCCTGCTTCCTGCCGCTACTACCCAACCTGTTCAGAATATACCAAATGGCAGTTTGAGTGTAACGCACCGCACAAAGCATTTGCGGCAAGCAGTTTACGAATACTACGCTGCAACCAACTCTTTGCAGGCGGCATAGACTACCCTGTTGTTACTTTTGAACCGCCAAAGATAACATTGTCGCCCGATATTAATAATATTTGTGGCAAAATCAATATTATCTATTGGTTCGTTCCCAAAAAGACGGGGCGTTCACACTACTATGTTATAAAGGATTTCAATGCCATCAGCAAACATAATCACCCTTAACTCCCCACTGGATATGCACCTGCACCTACGTGATGGTGATATGCTTAAAAAAATCGCCAAAGAGAGTGCGAAAAGCTTTTCCGGAGCAATTATTATGCCTAACCTTGTGCCTCCCGTCTGCACCAAAGAGGAGGTTATTGCCTACAAAAACCGCATCAAAAATGCCATTGGTGATGAAACGTTCACCCCCTATATGACACTCTTTTTCAAGCCCGAATATGACCGTGATTTTTTGGAAAGCCTGCATGAAGAGATCACCGCGATCAAACTCTACCCTGCCGGCATCACCACCAACTCCGAAGGCGGTGTCAGCGGGTTTGATATCGAAACCCTGCACCCTGCTCTTGAAGCGATGAGTGAGCTTAAAATACCACTCTGTATCCATGGGGAGACCAACGGTTTTGTCATGGACAGAGAAGCAGAGTTCGTACCAATCTATGAAAAGCTGGCAGCAGCATTTCCCAAACTCAAGATCATCATGGAGCACATTACTACCAAAGCCAGTGTCCAAGCACTTGATCGGTTTGAGAACCTCTATGCTACCATCACCCTGCACCATCTGCTCATTACCCTTGATGATGTCGCAGGCGGCATGCTGCAACCCCACCTCTTCTGCAAACCTATCGCAAAACGCCCCGAAGACAGGGAAGCCCTGCTTGAAGTCGCTCTTCAGGCACACCCAAAAGTGATGTTCGGCTCCGATTCCGCACCTCACCCCAAAGATGCAAAAGAGGCGTGTGGCTGTGCTGCAGGGGTCTTTACCGCACCCATTGCCCTGCAGGTGCTTGCCGAACTTTTTGAAAAGCACAATGCACTTGAAAACCTGCCTGATTTCATCAGTGGAAATGCACAACGAATCTACCATATTGTCCCACCTTCAAAAAAGGTTTTTTTAGAAAAAAAACCTTTCACCGTACCTGCACAGTATGGCAGTGTTGTTCCTATGTATGCAGATAAAACCATCGATTACAGTATCAAAGAGATAAGAAATGGATAACTCTATCAAGGCATTTGAGAGCGGTCATGAGAACTTTAAAAAGGTAAAATTCAACCAAAACAAAGAGCGTTTCAAAAAACTGGTAGAGGAGGGGCAGAGCCCCAAAGCCCTCTTTATCGGATGCAGTGACTCTCGTGTCATGCCTGCCATGATCACCGGAAGCAAAGCGGGTGATCTTTTTATTATCCGAAATATCGGTAACTTTGTCGCCCCCTTCAGACCCGATGCCGATTATCATGCCACCGCATCGGCCATCGAGTATGCTGTAAGTGTATTGAAAATCTCCGACATCATTGTCTGCGGACACTCCCACTGCGGAGCAATCGCATCTTTATATAAAGAGATTGAAGCAACACCTGAGAATATCCATACCACCAAATGGCTTGAACTGGGACATGCTGCCAAAAAAGTGGCGCTCCTTACCCACAAAACACGCCCACACGAAGAGCTGCTTCGCTATACCGAAAAGGTATCGATCATCCATCAGCTTGATAATCTCCTTACCTATCCTGCCGTTAAAAAACGTGTAGATGAGGGAAAACTCTACCTACACGGATGGTATTACCATATCGAAAACGGGAATATCGAGTATTATGATGATGAAGATTATGAGTTTAAACCACTTAGCAAAAAGTGATATTTATATATAATTATATATGTTTATACATAAAAGCTATTAATAATAAAGGATAGATAATGATCGCCCAAACGATTGAAGAGCTCATTGGCAATACACCCTTGGTCAAGATAAACTCACTCTCCAATGAAACCGGCACCACAATTTTGGGTAAATGTGAATTTATGAACCCAACTTCATCAATTAAAGACCGTATCGCCTGCAATATGATTAACAAAGCAATAAAACGGGGTAAAATTCAAAAAACCACAACTATCATTGAGCCAACCAGTGGTAATACTGGTATTGGTCTTGCCGCCATCTGCGCCTCCAAAGGACTTAAACTTATCCTTACAATGCCTGAATCAATGAGCCTAGAGCGGCAGAAACTACTAACCCACTTAGGCGCGAAACTAGTCCTCACCCCCTCTGCAGAGGGTATGAACGGTGCGATCAACAAGGCAAATGAGCTGCTTGATACACTTGATGATGCTATTGTTTTGCAGCAGTTTTCCAATCCTGACAACCCACAAATACACCGTACCACTACCGCCGTTGAGATACTTGCCGATACACAAAACAATCTTGACCTTTTTGTTGCAGCAGTTGGTACGGGAGGAACACTGACTGGTACGGCAGAAGTACTCAAAGAGAAGATACCGCACCTGTACGTTGCAGCAGTCGAACCGACCACCTCTGCTGTACTGGAAGGAAAATCTGCAGGTCCTCACAAGATACAGGGTATCGGTGCCGGTTTTGTTCCAGAAATCCTCAATACCGAAATCTATGACGAGGTAATTGCCGTTTCCAATAAAGCATCTTTCAATATGGCATCCAAAATGGCAAAAGAGGAGGGACTGCTTGTGGGGATCTCATCAGGTGCCAACCTTGAAGCTGCCTACCAACTTGCACAACGTCCCGAAAACAGAGGCAAGACCATTGTAACCATTCTTTGTGATACTGCAGAGCGGTACCTCTCTACAGAGCTGTTTGATACATAACCATGAAAAACCCTACACCGCTGCTGCTTGAAACTGTCAGAATAGAAGGAGGGAAAGCGCACAATCTTTCCTACCATCAATCCCGATTTGACAAAAGCAGGTATGCCTTGTTTGGGGATACTACACCGATCGATCTGGCATCTCATATCAAAGCACCTCCTGCGGGGCTCTACCGTTGCCGTATCCTTTATGCCAAACGCATTCAACATATCGAATACCTTCCCTATACGCCCAAACCTCTGCACCGTCTTAAAATTCTCTCCTCTTTGGTTGACTACCCCTACAAATATGCCAACAGAGAAGCTCTCGATACCCTGCTGCTGGAAAACAGTGATGCTGATGAGATTATCATTGAGAAAGAGGGGTTTCTGACCGATACTACCATTGCCAATATCGCGTTTTTTGACGGTGAGGGGTGGATCACTCCCCAACAACCGCTGCTTGAAGGCACAATGAGAGCAAAATTCATCGACAAAGGACTTCTACGTACAGCACATATTACCAAAAAGGATATTCAAAACTATACACACGTAGCTTTAATGAATGCTATGATAGGATTTAAAATTCTAAACAATATTACCATCAAATAGAATAAGTGAGCAGAACATAATGACGATTAACCTTTTCCAAACTCCCGAATACAGAGCCCTAATGCAGGAGCATATCGACAAAACCATCACATACCTTTTCAGTAAAGATCAAGACTTTGCCATTGCCTGTAAGGTAAAACATGTTACCTTCAATCCTCCGCTTCCTGATGATATCTTTAAAAGCTTTCATGATACTGTTCTTTTTGTCTTGAACGGATATACTTACGAGAGTGCAAAACTTGAAGGGGGTTATTTTACTTTTGAAGCGGGATTTGGGAGTGAGAACTTCGGTTCAACAGTGACCATGCCGCTGCTTGCAATTAAACAGGTGATTGTAGGAGAACACCCCATTGTCCTAAACCTTGCGCAGCCCGCTTCACCAAAGAAACAGGTTACGAAAAGCTCTATGGAAGCGCTGCTTAACAATCCTGAAAATCAAAAACTTCTCAAAAAAAAGAAGCGCTGATCTCTATCAACACTGTCCTGCAAGAATATAGTCTACAACATTATCCACATAGGCGTTGTGCTTGTTCTCTTTGGAGTAGACGATATAGAATTTACGTATCATCGTATAGCCTCTTAGCCTTGCTTCAAAGAGCTCTCCGGCAGCCACTTCATCTGCAATGGCATGTTTTGATATGATGGAGACAACCGGATGCTCTGGATCTTTCTTGGCTCTTTTAATCGTCTGCAGTACCGTTGTAGTATTACTAACCTCAGAGAGTACATTGAAGCTTTTACATGACACTCCCAACTCTTCAAAGACTTCAGATACTACTTTTCTTGTATGAGAACCCTCTTCACGGCATATCCACTGGAATCCATAAAGCTCTTCGGTCTTGACTGTTTTTGGGATCGGTGCATTGCTTACCAGTACCAGTTCATCCTCCAACCACTCGCGATAGATCAGGTCATTGTCCATCACAGGAGATTCAATTAGACCGACATCAAGCTTACGGTCTTTGAGCTTGGCAACAATATTGTCACTCACATCGATACTCAGATTAATATCGTTATTGATCGCTTTCCCCATAGTGTTGAGACACTCACCGGGGATAATATAGGTTCCGATCGTGTAGGAGGCTCCCAGACGGAAGGTCATCTCTTTATTGATAATCTTAAGCACATCCTTCTCTGCTGCATTGATCTCTTTTTCAAGACGTGTTGCGATCTTGTAAAGCTCCTCGCCTTCTGCAGTCAGCTTGATACCATTCTTCTTTCTTTCAATAATCTTTACACCCAAATACTTCTCAATAAATTTGATCTGCTGTGTTACAGCCGGTTGTGAGATACCCAGTTTTGCAGAAGCCCTTGAGAAACTTCGTTCTCTGGCAACCGTCAAAAACGTTTCTAGTTTAACAAAATCTTTTAGCATTATGTTTCCTTCCTATAAGGTTCATATAAAAATTTAATTAGTGGTATTATATCAAATTATACTTAATTAAGCATAACATCCTCTTATCAATTCTATGTTATTCTATCTGCTTATGTATTAAAAAAACGAAAACTTTTCTCTGTTCACACATTTTATAACCTCTTATGTTTTTATGCAGATTTCAGCTTTAATCATTAACTCGATATAATAATACCACTACAGGAGCATAATTTTATCTATGGAAGCAATACTCAACACTCTCAATCCTGCACAGCGCGAAGCGGTTGAACATATAGACGGTGCCATGCTGATCCTTGCAGGTGCGGGAAGCGGAAAGACCAAAACACTGACAACCCGTTTGGCATACCTTGTTGGAGAGGTCGGTATCGATCCTGCCAATACCCTGACACTGACATTTACCAACAAAGCCGCCGCTGAAATGCGCGAACGTGCACTCAAACTGATGCCCCAAAAGGTCTCCTATCCCCCGCTGCTGTGTACCTTCCATAAGTTTGGACTGCTCTTTCTAAAATTTCACATCGAAAAGCTCGGTCGGGACAACCGGTTTGTGATTATCGACAGCGATGACAAAAAAAGGCTGCTGCGCTCCATAGCCAAGGAGCTCAAGATAGACCTCAATCTCTCGTTTATCGCCTCGGAGATCTCCAAATATAAAAACTCCCTGCTCACCCCTGAAGTAGTCATCGCCAAAGCGGAACTGCCCGACTACAAAAAAGTCGCTTCGATCTATGAGAAGTATCAGGAGAACATTGTTGAAAACAATCTGGTCGATTTTGATGATCTGCTGATGCTTACCTATCAGATACTTGAAAGCAACGATGAGCTTAGACGGGAAACCAGCAACCGCTACAAATACATCATGGTCGATGAGTATCAGGATACCAACGAACTGCAGTTCAGGCTGCTTGAGCTGCTTGCCAGTGAACATGAAAATCTCTGCGTGGTCGGGGATGATGACCAGAGTATCTACGGGTGGCGCGGGGCGAATATACGCAACATTCTTGAGTTTGCCAATAACTTTAAGCAGTGCAAGACCGTCAAGCTTGAAACCAACTATCGCTCAACCGATCCCATTCTCAAAGCGGCGAATACTCTTATTGAGCACAACTCGCAGCGTCTTGGCAAGAAGCTTATCTCTGCCAAGGGTGACGGTCCTGAGATAAAACTGCTCCACTCTCTTGATGAGTCGATGGAGGCAAAAGCGATTGCCCATCAAATCCACGATCTGCTCGATCAGGGAGTCGACCCTGATGAGATCGCCGTACTCTACCGTATCAATGCCCTTTCTCGTTCTTTAGAAGAGGGCTTTGCCAAAGAGGGGCTCAACTTTAAACTCATTGGCGGTATGCGCTTTTATGAACGTGCGGAGATCAAAGATATCATCTCCTACTTCCGTGTACTTGCCAATCCTCACGATGACTTCTCTTTGCTTCGTATCATCAACAAACCCAAACGCGGTATAGGCAAAGCTTCTATCGAGAAGCTGCAAAAAGCGGCATTTGAACATCAACTCTCACTCTATGAGTATATCGAACAGAGTGTTAAAGGGAAAGTACCGATGGTACTTAGCAAAAAGGTCGCTTTCACCCTGGCACAGCTTGTTGAAGATATCCGTCTGCTGCAAGATGAGATAGCACATAACCTTTCCAACTTCATTACCCTCTTTGAGGAGTGTATAAAACTCAAAGACCATTACGCGGCAATGGTGGACGGGTTTGAACGCATTATGAATATTGATGAGTTTTACGGGTATTTCAGAGATGCCGTCAGCAAAAACCCCGAACTCACTCTCGATGAGTTCCTCAACGATATCTCGCTGCAAAGCGATCAGGATCAGATAGAGGAGAATGCCATCACCATTATGAGCATTCATGCTGCCAAGGGGCTGGAGTTTGAACACCTCTTTGTTATCGGCATGGAAGAGGAGTTCTTCCCACTACTTGGGGAAGGCTGCAATATGGAGGAAGAACGGCGTCTTGGCTATGTCGCCATCACCCGTGCCAAGAGCGATCTAACACTGTGCTATGTCGACAGCCGTTTCTATAAAGGTCGCAGAAAGATGATCGACAAGAGCCGTTTTCTGGGTGAAGCCGGACTCATACAGGATGCTTCACTCAAGATCACCAAACAGGCAGCCTTCAAAAAAGGTGACCTTGTCAAACACAAGATCTTCGGTATCGGTCGTGTACAAGCTGCCAACAAGTCAGGTAAAGAGTACAAACTCCTCATCAACTTCGGCGGCAACAAAAAAGAGATACTCAGCTCGTTTGTGAAGCCAGTTTGAGGTAGTAGATAGTAGATAGTAGATAGTAGATAGTAGATAGTAGATAGTAGATAGTAGATAGTAGATAGTAGATAGTAGATAGTAGATAGTAGATAGTAGGATGATAACAGCAAATAAACTTATGTCAAACTTAGCAAAACATAGTACTAAACCCATTTCAATAAAAGCATTGCAAAGCAATGCATACCGACACTATTCACTATTCACTATTCACTATTCACCAAAATATTCTCCCTCGGAGCATTTGCATTGAACAGACTATTTGTCGTAAATAAACCCATTTTCCGCTCATCCAACAGCTACATGGGCTATGTCAAACGCAAGTACAACACCAAAAAGGTTGGTTTCTCCGGTACGCTTGACCCTTTTGCTACAGGCTGTCTTATTGTCGCTACGGGACAGTACACCAAACTCTTTCAGTACCTCGACAAAACACCCAAAACCTACCGTGCAACACTCTGGCTGGGTGCCAACTCTCCCAGTCTGGACATCGAGAATGTAGACCGTATTCAAAAGATAGCACCCATAGACAAAGAAGCGATTGCCAATGCCATCACGTCACTTCAAGGAGAGCTTACCTACTATCCGCCAAAGTTCTGTGCCAAAAAGATAGACGGCAAACGCGCCTACGAGCTGATGCGTGAGGGGAAAGAGGTAGCGCTTAAAACCATCACTTCAACAGTGCATGCGATCAAACTCCTAAACTATAACCACCCCTTTGTCCATCTTGAAGCTACCGTAAGTGAAGGTACCTACATCCGAAGTCTCGGTGCGCTCATCGCGGACAGTCTCGGTGTCGATGCCACACTCAGCTCACTGCACCGTGTCTGTGAGGGAAGGTTTCATTTTGATCATGAAAAGGCACTCGATCCTTTTGAACACCTTGCCATCCCCCGCAATACCTATACCGGTGATGATGCCTATCTGGAGCTTGGCAAAAAGCTCTCTCTTGCGTATTTCGAAACCAAAGAGGACGGCACCTACCTTGTAGAGACAGAAAATTTCTACAGTATCATCGAAATTGTAGACGGCACCATCACCTACAAACTCAACCGCATAGAAAAACCAAAGGAGCTATAGAGATGTATCACACTCCCATAATCTACCCTCTCTTTCATAAGGCAGCCGCCTTATGAAAATAAACGCCCACGCCAAAGTCAACATCTTCCTGAAGATTACAGGGCACGAAAACGGCTACCATACCCTTCTGTCCCGTTTTATGCGTGTCGAAGACCTTTATGACACGATCTCCTTTGTACCCGGCAGTTTTGAGCGTTTTACCATAGAAGGGTGTGACGGTGTGCCAAGGGAATCCAATACCATCTACAAAGCCTTTGTCGCACTGAATAAGCATATAGAAAACCCTATTTTGCTGCACTTCTTCTACAACCACAAAGTGGTCGTTCAAAAGCGTATCCCCTCTCAGGCAGGCTTGGGTGGCGGCAGTTCGGATGCGGCGGCATTTATGCGTCTTGCCAACGAAGTATGCAACCTCAAGATCCCCATACCGACACTTGCCAAAATAGGCAGCAGTGTCGGTGCGGATCTGCCCTTTTTCATCTACAACTACCCCTCTGCCAATGTTTCAGGCTTTGGGGAGATCGTCGAACCTTTCGATGAGACACCGCTGGCACTAAAGCTCTTTACCCCCGACATAGGGTGCGATACGTCAGTAGTGTACAAAACCTTCAAAGAAAAACTGTTTGATACCATTACCCCGTGTAGCTTCATGGGGTGGGAGAAGTACAAAAGCAATGAACTGCTTGATCTCATAGGCGATCCGGTCATGCTCAATGACCTCTATAGAGCAGCACGTATTGCCTACCCCAAACTTGAAACAGTCGCGCCAAAAGGGTGGTTCTTCTCAGGCAGCGGAAGTACCTTTTTTACACCAAAGGACTAATGCTCCGCGGCATTCGCCATGATCTGATTTCTAATTTGTGCCGGACTGATATTGCTTTGTGCATCCAACTCGCCAATAAGGTCTTTTCGAATATAGACAGTAAGTTTCGCCAATGCTTCTGAAAGCAGATCTTCATCATGTTCACTCACATGTTTGTCTTTGGCAACCTTTTGGTGAAACACCTGTAAAAAATGCTGATACTCCTGAAGGACTGCGGCAGAAGCGACGATCGCCAGACGGTGGGTATGAAACTGCAGCTGTGTTAGAGCATCCTCTGTAATATCCCGCTGCAATACAATAGACTCGATACGGTCTATCAGATCCTGATAAGTCTGGGTTTTCATCTCGATAAACTTGATACTTTGCTCTTTTTCAAGCTCTACGGATGTTTGTTTGTTTAAAAGCATGGCTGTAATAAGAATCGTCGCCAGCGTACCAAGAATAACAAGAATGATCTCCTGTGTAAAGGGCATCTTGTCAGACATGTGGTAGGCAAGCCTCAAAAAGAAATATCCCCCGACAAACAGAATGATACTCAGCAGCATCAACACTACATTATTTTTAATTATTTGCATAGTAAACCTTTTGGGAGAGTAGAAAGATAGTATCTATTGTAGCTTTAAAAGCGGGTTAACCCGCTTTTTCATTTAGTTCACAGCAATACTTTTGGCTTTGCGTGACTCCTCTTTTTCAAGGCTGATATAGAGTCTGCCGTCTTCAAAGTGGGCATCGATCTTCTCTTTGTCAATGCCTTCAGGCAACACAAAGCTTCTAGAGATGAGCCCAAAGTTGCTTTCGCAGAGGTAGTAGTCCTCTTTTTTCACTTCGTTCTTCATCTTTCTGACCGCTTTAACCGTCAAAATGTTATCTTCGATCTGAAGCTCAATATCCTCTTTTTTGACACCGGGCAGATCGATCTCAATAGCAAAACCGTCACTGCCTTTTTTTGCCAGGTTTGCAAACGGAAGATGGCTTGCAACGTTGGCAAAAGTCTCTTTGGCTACCTCCAGCCCTTTTTCCACTTTTTCCTCAACAGTATTGGCTACCTCTTTTGCAGTTTTTGCTACATCCATTTCAAACCTCCTTTGCGTTGATTACTTGATCTCGATCTTGCGTGGTTTGTTCTCTTCTTCTTTAAGTTTTGGGATCACCACTTCAAGCACACCGTCTTTGCTTTGTGCCTGAATATTGACAACATCAACCTTTTCAGGCAGTGTAAAGCTTCGGCTGAACTTGCCGTAGCGGCTCTCTACTTTGTAGTAGTCATCCTCTTTGACTTCATCTTTGTACTTGCGCTCACCGGAAATGGTCAGCACATTATCTTCAGTAGTGATCTCGATATCCTCTTTTTTGATACCAGGCAGATCCACTTCTATATAGTAGGCATCATCACTCTCTCTGGTGTTTACAGAGGGAACGAAAGAGGCAAGGTTACTCTCCTCTTTGACTGCCGGATCGAACTGGTTCATCAAAGAGTGAAGTACTTCAAAACCTTTTCTGATATCTGGATCACTGTAAGGGTTGTATCGTGTTACTAACATCTTCGACTCCTTTTGCTTTCTTTGTCTATTATTATAGATTATTGCAAACCTTTTGGCATGCTACTTAGGTTGCATTATTTATTCTCTTTTGAAGAGATGATCTTCGATTTGAACTCTTTGAGTTTTGCAGCAAGCTCTTCAAAGAGTTTTTCAGCCTTGTTCTTCCCTTTGATCTCTTTCTCTACCGCTTTGATCTGCTCATGCAGCATCTTGTAGGTGGTTGTACTTTCACTCACATACCCAAGTTTCTCTGCCACATCAAGTGCATCGGAAGCAGCAGCAAGATACTTCAGGGCTCTTGCTTTGTCCTCTTTGGCAACACGTGATGCCGCAGCGATCAGATCTGTACTCTCAAGCAGCGGAATAGGAACAACCTGTGTTACCTGAGTGAAGGTACTAAGTGCGATGTAAAGCACTTTTTTTGCCTCTTCTGTTTTTCCCTCATTGACATACTTCGCTGCCAGTTTCAGCGCATCAGGGTAGGAAGCAAGCGGCAGGTTCACCACAGTAATATCGATCTCGCTTACCAGTGGAATCATCAGCGCTCTTGCCTCCTGTACTTTTCCGTCATCTAAAAGCGACTTGGCATGTTTTACAATATTATCCACATCTGAAGCGGTACCAACAAACTCCTGTGCCTGCACAATATTGTCAATCGGCAACAGTTTTGGGGCATCTTTGGAAGCAAGGATCACTTCCAGTTTTCCCAGTGCCTTTTCCAGATTTTCCTTGGCACTTTTGGTATCTTTGTGCTCCAGTGCAATCACTGCCTGTTGTGTAAGTTTCAGTGATTCAATTGCCTCAGTGACCAGTTTTGCAGGATGATTTCTGGCATCCTCTTTGGCATTGCTTACCGCAATTTTGTTCACCTGTGCCACAGTGGCATCTTTAGCTGCCTGTTCTTTTGCAATAGCTCCGGTAGAGAGCAGCAGTGAGGCTGCTACGGCAGATAGGATCAGTTTTTTCATGGTTGACTCCTTTTGTCAATATTTTAGTGTAAGGTTTAGTCTTTTAGGCTAAATCTGAAATAATTGTATAGGAAGTAGCTAAATGAAGAATGCAACCATAGTTACATTTTTTAAAAAAAGGTATCGTTTAAAAAAGGTTGATCTTCTCAAGCAGTTTATTCGCATCCAGAATCTGCACATCTTTATTCTTTGTTGCGATTGTACCATCGGCTTTAAGTGCCTTGAGATGACGCTCTACCACATGCCGTACCGTACCGATCAGTTTGGCGATCTCTGTGTTGGAGAGCCCCTGAATAAGCTTGTATTTCAGGCGGTTGTTGGGGTCAAGGTTTTGCAGCAAAAGCTTAATAAGACGTTCTGATGTTGAGTAGAGTGACAGATCGGTAGCCAGCTCCTCCATATGGCGCATCTGCTTGGCAAGATAGGGGAAGAACATACGGTTAAATGACTCATTGGTATGCAGCAGGTGACGCACCTCCTCGATGGGGAGCTGCAGCAGCTCGGAATCTTCCAGCGCCTCATACATTACATCGTGCGGCTGTCCATCAAGCAGTACGATCGTATCGAACATATCCCCTTCTCTAAAAATGAAGATGGTCTGCTCCTTCCCGTTATCAAGGTTGAGCTGATAGCTTTTGATCTTGCCACTGACAACAATATAGAAGTAGCGCAGCAGTTCATCTCTGCCAAAGAGGGTTTCACCCTTTTTGACCAAAAGCCGTTTGGTAAGCCGGCTAATCTCCCCCTGCGCCTGGGTATCGAGATTGTAAAATGGTACAGTCTGGTCTGGCATCACATGATTCCTTTAATATAAGTTGTTATATTTTAACCAATTAAATCCACATCTTAATCATACTACAGGTGTACCCGCTGTTGCGAAAAGGTATATTCTCTTAAAAAGAAAGGATCGGTAATACCTATCTTTTTTGCCAACTCTTTAGAAATAAGTCGATAAGAGAAACTGTATGTAGCATAAACTGCATTTTTCGGAATTGTAAACCTATATGCTTTGGTACTTTTACCATCCATCCGTGTATCTTTTGCAATTTTTACGGCTAAATGGGGAATAGTCGGCTTGCCCGCAGCATCAACCCATTGCGTACCTAAAACATACTGTTTTGTTTCAAGAAGTTTATCGTTCTTATCAAGAAAAGTTACTTTCAAAATAATCTCTCTTAATCCGTATCCGGTAGGAACTTTATGCGGTGCTTTATTTCTAAGCGTAACAACAAACGTATGCCCCTCCGTACTTCCTTTCACATCAACATAGTCGTTTAACACATTACTGTTATCTACGCTTGCAAAGCGATGTATCCTCACCATACGCGCTTTAGGGCTCTGTCCGTTTGATGCAAAATTTGAAGCAAATCCTTTATATTTTTTACTCATATGACAATCTTTACATCCCTCTTCATTGACTTTAAAACGATCATATTCCTTTCCGGTTGCATATACTTCCACCCCATTGGCATTTTTAAAACTGTAATGACATACAAAACAGAGTGTAGGCTTATTCCCGACAAAATGGGCGCGCTGTTTTGTTTTATGGTAAGGTGAAACGGCATCGGCAAACGGACCGAACATCACTCCCTGCGGTCCAAACTTCACACTCTTCATACCTCCGGAGCCCTTTTTCTTATCTAAATGGATTTCATCAATATTATGACAAACCATACAGTTGATACCATTTTTCATCGTAACATTATCTAGCATTGAATGGAAATGCTTTGTTGTTTGATGATCCCCAAAGAGCAACCCTACCTTCTCTTCATCGCTAATATGCCGTTTTGTCAATCTCGGGTTGTGGCACCGAGCACACTTTACTTTTACCTCATCAAGAATAATTGTCGGATTTTTACGAACAATATACTCCAACGACTTTTTAAACAGATCGTTTTTGCTAAAGTGCGAATGGGCATGTCTGGAAGTCTTCCATTTTTTCGATATCTCCTGATGACACGCTTCACAGTTTTTATTGGATTCCCATTTTTTTCCTAACGCTCCTGATGCCGTAAGTATCATTGTGCCAGTACCCATCATTAACGCTATTTTGGCAATCATACGCAACATAATATCTCCTTCTTTTATCCATAGTATTCTACACTAAATTACGTAATAACCCCAAAATATGTGCTATAATTGCACCAAAAAAGAGGTTTTGTGGCTATTAACATCATTGCGCAAAATAAAAAAGCCAGACACGATTATGAGATACTTGAAAAATTCGAAGCAGGCATTGTGCTTCAAGGCAGCGAGGTCAAAGCGCTGCGTGCCAAGCGTGCAAACCTCAACGATGCTTTCTGCCGTTTCATTAAAGGCGAGCTTTATCTGATGAATGCCCATATCGCCGAGCTGGAGACTACCAACCGCCACTTTGCACGTGACAGCCGTACACCGCGAAAGCTGCTGCTGCACAAAAAAGAGCTTCTCAAGCTTTATAACAAGGTGCACAAAGACAGTCTGACCATCGTACCACTGATGATCTACTTCAACGAGCGAAATTTTGCCAAGGTAAGCATTGCCCTTGCCAAAGGGAAGAAACTTCACGACAAACGTGCCGATCTGAAAGCAAAAACCCTTGACAGAGAAGCCAAAGCGGCGATGAAGAACCGCTCCTACTGATCTCTTTTGGATTTACGCTGCATATAGCGTGATACCCTTTTTCTGCGCTTTTCTTGACGCATCTTTCTTTTTGCCAACAGTTTTTGGTATCTGCTTGGCTGAAACCCTCTCAGTTCCTTTAACTGAAAGTAAGCCGATACACGCTTGTATCCGATAAAACGGTAGATCAGCCCTCTGGTCTGCACCACCATCCACTTGAATATTTTGCGCATAGGCACATGAAACAGCTTTGCCAGTACCCGATCAAGCATCCTAGCAAGCCGCAACATCTGTCCATAAAACCAGCGTATCGAACCGGTTAGAAACGGTATCTTTTCTAACAAATCAAGCAACCATGAGAAGATCACTACTTCCACAATAGGAGCCAACCAGCTTCCCCACAGATAATCTGTCCAGAAGTAGAGTATAGCACTGCCTGCTTTGAGTACTATTGCCAGTAAAAAGCTCCATATTTTGGCAATAAACACCTTCACTGCCAGCATTACCCCCATAAACTTGCTTATATAACCAAGTGATCCTAAAAATGCCAATGTGGCAATTATTTTTTTCGTAAGCGGAAAACGTATAAAATTCTTTTTAATATGTACGACAAGACGAGACAAATCCACAGCAATATGGTCAAGAAAATGTACTTTCAAATGGTAGGTAAAGACCTTCTCTATCAGATAGCGTTTCCCCAATCCTGTAGCAGAGAAAAGAATGATTTTTTTGAGAAAGAGTTTGAGTACAAACTTGCCTTTGACCAAAAAAAAGGCACTTAAGAGCGCAACGGTATACGCTCTTAAAAAGTCCCATCCCTCATGCATCCATCCCCAGAGCGTTTCACGCACAGGGGTAAAGAGCATCGCAAGGAGCATCAGTGACAGGAAAAGCCCGTTAAAGATCCAGAACCAGCGCGGGTGCTTGCCCATCAGCCCCTCTTCAGTATACGTTTGATGCTTCGGTAGAGTCTCTTAAACCGATGCCAGAACGGAGACTCTTTTTGAAAGTAGATCGCTCTAAGATATTTGAGAAAAGCTTTAAGCTTCTCCTTTGTCTTTTTGAGCCGCTGCATGGTACACTGATATATCTCCAGCGATTTCAACCAGCTTATTATTCCCATAATCTTTCCGTAAAGCCATCTGAACCACCCAAAGCGCGTCAGCTTCTCTTCACTTACACGGAACATCCAAAACGTAAATGCCGCCACAGGGATCTTTCCTGCATACATCATCATCCCCGTAACTATATGTCCGCTGACAAACATTACCCCAGCATAGATACCCAATACCTCAACAGAAGTCAACATCAGTACAAAAAGCACAAGGATCACACCGGCAGGCACACCCTGAAGCCACAATTCGATCTTCTCAAGCGCCTTAAGACTGTGTACCCAGTTGTATATAGGCAGGGAGATCCCCTCCCACACAATCTCTTCAAAGATAATAAAGATCAAAACCAAAAAAAGCTGCAATAATGAAATCAATCTGTTTTTCATATGTCCAATCATAAGTTTCTCACTCCCGTTATCAAATACAGTTTAGCTGAACATACAGCTACAGACAAAAGGAGTTCCTCTTTTTGTTCTGTTTTTCGTTATACTGTGGCGATTATACACCCAAGGGAGTAAAAATGACGATAGCCATTCCAAACTATGCCACACTTGAACTAACTGACATCGTCTGCGACTACAACGGTACCATCGCTTCAGACGGCAAAGTACTGCCGGAAATAAAATCTCTCTTCCATACATTGCAAACACACTTTACCCTCCATGTCATCACAGCTGACACCTTTGGCAGTGTCCAAAAAGAGCTTGAGGGCTACGGCGCAAAGATCAAAGTACTCCAAAGCAGCGACCACACCCGTGAAAAAGCTGACTTCATCCGCTCCTTGGGTGCAGCCAACTGCGCAGCACTCGGCAACGGAAACAACGATGCCATGATGCTTAAAACCGCCTCACTCGGCATCGCCGTAATAGGCAGCGAAGGATGCAGCATGGAGAGCATGCTATCAGCAGACATTGTCACTACCAGCAGCATCGATGCACTCAAGCTCTTTACAGATACCAAAAGACTTATTGCGACTTTGAGGAAATAAGAATTAGAAATTAGAAAGTCAATATCTCTTTTCGATTTTCTGTAGATTTGTGGGTTATTGTGAAAGAAATATCTCAAAAATAGATTATTTTGTTTGAGTTGTGCTTAGATTTATGGGCTTGTGTAAAGGAGCTTTATACAATCAGAAAGTAGAGATTTCTTTTTGATTTATTGTAGATTTGTGGGTTGTTGCGAGGGAGCTTACGCGCAGTAAGTGACCGAGTAGCTCCCGCAAAGATGCAATGAAGCAGAAAGAAAGATTACTTTCTGCGGAGTTCTTTAATACGGGCAGCCTTACCCTTGAGGTCTCTAAGGTAGAACAGCTTCGCACGTCTTACTCTACCGCGTCTAAGTACTTCGATACTTTCGATAGACTCAGAGTAGAGAGGGAAGATTCTTTCCACACCTACAGAGTTTGCACCGATCTTTCTAACGTTGAAAGTTCTTCCTGTACCTTGACCTCTGATTGCGATACAGACACCTTCAAAGTTCTGTACTCTTGTCTTATCACCCTCTTTAATTCTTACTGCAACTCTCAGTGTGTCTCCAGCTCTGAATTCAGGAACGTTTTTGCCTTCCAACTGTGCTTTTTCAAAGCTCTCAATGTATTTATTTCTCATCTGTTATACCTTTTTTGTATAAGTCTGGTCGGAAATACTTCGTTTTGCACAAAGCCAACCCTCTTTTTAAGTCCGTGATTTTACTATGATTACCCTTTAAAAACTCTGAAACAACCTCTTTTTCTTCATAAACAGTCGGCTTTGTAAATGAAGGAGCTTCAAGTAGCGGCTCTTCAAAGCTCTCTACCTGCAATGAATCACTGTTGCCAAGTACCCCTTCTACATTTCTGCTGATGGCATCACAGAGTACCATGCTTGCAAGTTCGCCGCCTGTAAGAATATAGTCTCCGATGGAAAAGAGTTCATCTGCCATCGTTTCGATCACACGTTCATCAATACCCTCATATCGTCCGCTGACAAAAACAACATGCTTCTTTTTCACAAGCCGTTTGGCATCGTTTTGCGTAAAGCGTTTGGCAACAGGAGAGACAAAGACAATATGCGCATTGGGAGAGGTATGTTTGAGATTTTTGAGAGTATCCATCAAAGGCTGCGGGGTCATCAGCATCCCCGCACCGCCACCTATCATCGGTGCATCGACGCGGTTAAACTTGTCTTTGGTGTAGTCTCTGGGGTTGCGGTAGTCAATGCGTATTTTCTGCTCATCAACCGCACGTCCAAGAATACTGCCTGTAAAGTAACCTTCTATTAGTTTGGGAAAGAGTGTGACAAATGTAAACCGCATGGCAATCAGCTTGCTTCGAGTACATCTTTGGCATCTTTGACATAGACACGTTTTACATCTGTATCAGCACGGACAACATAACGGTCAATGTAAGGAAGCAGGAACTGCTTTGGCATCCCTTTCTCCACCAGCGCTGCATCTGTATTGATAACCATATAGTCCACATCCGCCATACGCTGTATATCGGTTACGGTGCCAAGCACTTCACCATTCTCTTCGAGAGAACAGCCGATAATATCAAACCAAAAATGCTCTCCCTTGCCAAGGTCACAGTTGGCTTTGGTTTGCGCTTCATCCGCATAGAGCTTGACATTGGTCAGTTTCTTGGCATCATCAATATTTTCATACCCCCTAAAACGTACAGTGCCGCGTTTGAGGTTAACGCCGGCAATGGTCAGTTCTCCGCGAGAGCTCTGAAATGATGTACCGGGTTTGAACTGTTCTGGGAAATCGGTATGAAGATGGAGTTTAAGATCGCCGTGAAGTCCGACCGTTCGGCCGATCTGGGCAATAAAGAATTTCTCCTGCCGCATCTTTGCCTTAGCCTGCCGCTTTGACATTGACACGGTAGTTTTTGCCACCCTTGGCTTTACAGCCGGAGATGACGGTTTTGATCGCGTTGATCATACGTCCCTCTTTGCCGATAAGTTTACCGACATCCTCACTGTTGGCAAAGATCGTAATCTCATCCAAGCCCTCATCCATCTCCTCGATCTCTACTTCGATATCTTCAGGATGGTTGACAAGCAGTGTAGTATAGGAAAGAAGGAACTCCTTGACCATCGGGCTTATTTCTTGCCTGCAAGTCTTTTAACAGTAGGACTCATCTGTGCACCGACACTCAGCCAGTAGTTAAGTCTCTCTTCATCGATTGTCAGTTCTTTATTTGCAGAAACAGGGTTGTAGTGTCCGATAGACTCGATCCAGCCACCATCTCTTCTCTTTCTGCTGTCTGTTACTACGATTCTGTAAAACGGCTTTTTCTTCCTACCCATTCTTGTCATTCTGATTACTGTCATTGTTTTTCCTTGTATATGATTTCATTTTTCTTATCGAGGTATTGGTACTGGAGGATCAGCACATCTCTACCTTCAAGTCCTGACAACTGCCTGTAATGACCCAACGCACTCATCAAGACTTTTGGAACGCAATTATACCCAAATAATTTTTAATTTTTTATAAAAAAGAAGAAAAAGCATGCTTAGCGCGGCATACCAGGGAATCCGCCACCGCCTTGCATCTGTTTCATCAGATCCTGCATCTGCTTCATACCGCCTTTGCCCGAGAGCTTCTTCGCCATCTTTGCCGCACTCTTGAACTGCTTGAGCACACGGTTGACCTTTGCCTGATCAAGTCCGGCTCCCGCTGCAATACGGCGTTTTCTCGTGTTGTTGAGCAGATCGGGGTTTTCCCGCTCTTTAGGGGTCATAGAGGCAACCATCGCTTTGATGATACGGATCTCTTCAGAGTTTTCAAGGTCAATATCCCCAAGCTGTTTTGCCATATTGCCCATCCCCGGAATCATTGACATCAGTGACTTCATACTTCCAAGCTTCTTCATCTGCTCCATCTGATCAAGAAAGTCGTTGAAGTTAAACTGCCCCTTTTTGATCTTCTGTGTCATACGCTTTGCTTCTTTGGGGTCGATCGCCGCTGCGGCTTTCTCTGCAAGCGATTCGACATCTCCCGCACCCATCAAACGGCTGACGATACGGTCGGAGATGAACTGTTCAAGGTCTGGCATCTTCTCCCCTGCACCGATAAAGCGCAGCGGTACACCTACCTGTTGTGTCAGTCCCAGTGCCACACCCCCTTTGGAGTCACCGTCAAACTTGGTCAAAATCACACCGGTGATGCCGATCTTCTCTTTAAAGGTCTGTGCCGTACGTACCGCATCCTGCCCCGTCATCGCATCGGCAACATAGAAGAGTTCGTCAGGCTGTGCCACCTCTTTGATGCGGGCGAGTTCCTCCATAAGTTCTTCATCGATCGCAAGACGTCCGGCAGTATCGATCAGTACAACATCATAGAGCTCTTTCTCCGCCTTTTCCAGTCCGCGTTTAACGATCTCTTCGGGTTTTGCATCCTCATCGGCAACAAGATCAACCTCGATTTGGGATGTGATCTGACACAGCTGCTCTACCGCAGCCAAACGCTGCAAGTCGGCTGCAACAACCAATACTTTTTTCTTCTTCTGCTCTTTGAGGAAGTAGGCAAGTTTTCCTGTCGTTGTTGTTTTCCCCGACCCTTGCAGACCGATCATCAGTACCACGGTTGGCGGTTTGGAGGCAAAGGTGAACCCCTTGGGTGCCCCTTCAATAGTCAGGATATCGGTCAGTTTGTTCTGAAGCGCGCGCAGAAAATTGTCTTTACCCACACCATGCTGCTTGGTTTCACGCTCAACCGACGTGATCAGGTCTTTGACCACCTTGTGGTGCACATCGGCTTTAAGTAGAGACTTTTTTAGCTCCGTAGTCGCCTTTTTGAGTGCCTTTTCATCATCATGAAAACGGATCTTCCCAATAGCGTTTTTAAAACTGTCCGTAAGTGTATCAAACATCTTTGCTACCCTGTTTTTAAAGTAAATAGTGCCGCGATTTTACCCTATTTGGGCTTTAACCTTTTGTATGTTATACTATTTTACTTCTATATATTTAAAATAAAAATATCAAATAAGAGGCGGCATGGTCATTTACGGAACCAAAATCGAAGGGGAGATTGATCTTCCGTATGACTTTCCCGAAGATGCGGAATATCTACACAAGATCACTCTCTCCCCGAAAATTCCAAAACAATTCTCCGAAGCTCTCTGCCACAAAACCTATCTGCATCTCTCCCACGGCAAAAAGGTCTATCTAGGCAAGGATGTTTCATCGGATACGCTTCCTTCAAAGCGTTTTTGGAGCTTTGAGGTCGAGGGAGTCGGACGCTTTGGGTGGGAGCAGGGAGATACTACCGTTTACTACGACAAAGTGTGCGAGAGTAAGCTTTTCGGGTTTTGGCTGGCGCACTCTCTGATGCCTATTTACCTGACCTTGCAACGCAAAGCGATCATTTTACACGCCTCTTGTGTTACGATAGAGGATAGTGCCGTACTCTTCATCGCCCCCTCTTTTGGAGGCAAATCGACACTTGCCCATGCGTTTTTGCAACAAAAATACCCCCTTGTCTCCGATGATACCGTTGCGCTCTACACGACAAAAGACGCTATCAAATGCGCAGCGTCGGTTCCCTACAGCCGCCCTTATAGAACACTCTCTACCCTTGGAGACTATACACCCGTGTATGAAAAGCGGCTCGTTACCCCCAAAGCTGTCTATGTTTTGGAAAAAGGTGCGGCAGACGAGGCGGTTACATTTGACGAACTTCGCGGCATTGCGAAACTTACCGCCCTGCACAACAACAATCTGCTCTACTCTTTTCCCCATCTGCGGACGATGCATTTGGCGACCATGGGGGAGTTGATCAAGCAAACCGCTATCGTTAAACTCAAACGCCCGTGGGATCTTGCCCAACTCCCTGCCCTCTGTACGCAAATCGTCTCTTTTACAAAGGCATTGACATGAGCGTGGTATTCGGTATTTTTCGCCGCGACGACAAATCTATCGATCCCAAGGAGGCAAAAGCGTTTGCCCAGGCGTGTGCGTGGTGGGAACCCGATGCGCTTGAGTATGCCCTGCAAGGCAGTCTGCTTTTGGGACAGGCAACGCTTTACAACACCCCCCAATCACACTATGAACATCTTCCCCTGCGCCAAGAGGGGTATATCGCCGCCATAGACGCCCGCATCGACAACCGTGAAGAACTGGCTTTGTCGCTGGAACTACCCAACAAACCCCTCTCCCAAATCGGTGATGGCACATTTATCTTGGCTGCATACAAAAAGTGGGGCGAGGCGTGTGTGGACAAACTGCAAGGAGATTTTACCTTTGTCATTTGGGATGAAACCCAAAAAGCGTTGTTCTGTGCAAAGGACTTCATAGGAACACGCCCTTTTTACTACTACGCCGATGAGACGTATGTGATTTTTAGCAGCGATTTGCGGGGGATGCATGTGCATCCGAAAGTTCCCAAAACCCTCAGAGAAGCCTCAATCGTCAACTATCTGGTCTATGGTTTTCTCTCCGAATTGGACAAAACATTTTTTGAAGGGGTAAAACGGCTGGAGGGGGGATGCAGGATGCGTATTGATACTACATCGCTAAACATAGAGCGCTACTGGCATCCCAATCGGATCAAAAAGATCGACCTTCCCAACAAACAAGCTTACGCGACAGAGCTGCGCAGGCTTTTGGAAGATGCCGTAAAAGCGCGTATGCGCACTGCCTACAACGTGAGCGCCCATCTTAGCGGCGGGTTGGACTCCTCGCCTATTTGCGTACTGGCAGCCAGAGAGCTTGCCAAAGAGGGCAAACGTTTAGATGCCTACGTCTGGCAGCATCCGCCCCACCCCGACGAAGACCCGATGCACCACGAGATACGCTACCCCGAACTCTTAGCCAAACAGGAGAAAATGCGCCTGCACTACAGCCACCTCGATGCTGAGATGATCTACCGTGGCATGCAGCGTGATTCACTCTTTTTTGACGGGGAGATGCAACTGTGGTACGAAGAGGAGTACCGCCCGCTCTACCAAGCCTCGGGCGTGCGCACCGTGCTCTCGGGCTGGGGTGGAGACGAGCTGGCAACACAGCATGCCTACGCCTTTTATGCCGAGACGTTTCGGCGCGGGGAGTGGGGATATTTGTGGCGCGCGCTACGCGCCCGTTGGCAGCGTGAGGGAGGCGGAGTGAAATCTTTACTTAAACTTATCTACTTCAAAATTCTCGTTCCGCAACTGCCCAACAGTTGGTACTGCAAACTGCCCAAAGTCCACTGCAAGAGACCCAATTTTTCCCACATCGCCCCACACCTGCGACCCTTGGCAGAAACAATCGAAGCCCAAAGAAACCATGTCTTTAGCCGCAACACCTCGCCTACCCTTGCCGACGATACCCGCCGCGCGTGGGAGAACGGCCATCTTCAGAGCCGTTTGGAGAGCTGGGCGCTTCAGGGCAAGCGGTGGAAAGTGGAGTACGCTTACCCTCTGTTGGACCGTCGGCTGGTAGAGTTGGCGCTAAGCATTCCCGCACGCTACATGATTGCCGATGGGTTTGACCGCAGCGTCTATCGCGAAGCCGTCAGCGACCTGCTTCCAAAGGAGATTATTTGGGGCATACACAAAAGTGAACCGCGACGTTGGGAAAAAGTTGGAAACATTCAAAAAGAGCTGTATAGAAAAATAATAGAAGATACAGAGGAGGCAGAAGAGAACTTCTCTTTCTCTCCTGCCGCATTTAAAGAGACAAACTGTTTTACTCTCGGTTACCTGCACCGCAGTAAAACAGCTTTTTAGAATTGAAGTTATTATCAACTACTCAATGGCCCTGAACCACCAAAGTCTTCAGGATCTCCGCTGCCTCCCAGTGTCATTGTGATCTTCAAAGTGCTAAGGGAGGGCGTATGCCACTCCTTTTTGGTCTGCGCTTCCAAAGCAGCGTGGCTGTCTAAAAGCGTTGTTTTGTTTTCTTCTTTGTGCTGCACGGATTTATCCTCCGATATTGACACTGCCAAAGTCTGCCTGCTCGGCTTCATCTACATTTTGTTTCACCGTGTCGTGTACTTTTTTGACCACTTTGCCAAGCTGCTGTTGGAACGCCGGTATGCTATATTTTTTCTCCTCTTCTACGTTTATGCGCATAAAGAAGCGGGTTTTGACTCTCTCGTCTGCCCAAACGGTATCGACGGCTTTGAAGCACGATGCCGACCATTTTCCGTCAGTATCGGGAAGCCCTTCGTCATTGAGCGGCGCACACCCCTCTGCGCTCTCGTCATATACGTACGGCCCGTTGACTGTAACCTTGTACTTTTTCTTCATCATGAAACGACCCGTCTCAAACGTATCCGTCCACTCATGCTCTTTTATCGTAATGGCATCGGCACACCATGAAGCATCGCTTACGCCGTCACCTTTGAAGTCCACGTCAAGCCCCGTTACCGGCCAGTGTGCATTAAAGTCGTCATGCATGTGCTGGTTGAAATCGCGGTCGTTAACAGTCTCGTTGTTTCCGACACTGCTGCGCGGACACTCGAAACCTTTCGGCGCATAGTTGAGTGTCTCCCAGTAGTAGAGGGTTGTGGTATAGCGTTTGGAGAAGACTTTGTTGTGGTCGCGGTCATAGAGTGTTACGTTCCATGCAATATCGCTGGCGTAAGAGCCTAAGAAACTGTTGCGGTTGTTGTTGATCTCTTCAAAGGCTACGGGGTAGAAGGTGTCGCTGTCGCCCGCTTTGAGTTTGTTGCCATCATCTACACCAAAGCCCGCGCCGCCGATACCGGCCGCGCCACCCTTGTCATCGCCTGCGCCGTCTTCGCTGACAAAAGGATCCACCTCGGGGTGTCCCCATGTCCATGCCGGCCAAAGGGTAGCGTCATCACCGTAACGCTTGCCTCCGTTTTCGGGATCGCCGTAATAGACCGGTGCGGAGAACGCCCCTTCACGGTACCAAAAACCGTCGTTAAGGTCATCGTCTTGCCCCGCTTTAAATCTAAATGCGTCAACTTTAGAAGTATCTTCTTTGAATCCGCCGGTAGATTTGTAGTAGAAGTCAAAATCGTCCAATCCACAGCCCGATGCCGAACCGTAGCTAATCTGCGCGGAGCCGCTTTGCCCGAAACCGTGTCCCTCGATGCAGATATATCCGCCGTGTTCATTGGTGCCGACATTGACGCTTCCACCGTTTGCGGCATTGCCGCCTGCGAGATTGCCGTTAAAGCCAAATCCGAATGCGCTGCTTGTTGCAAGCAGCGCTGCCGTTGCCATACTTAGTGTGATTTTTGTCATACACGTCTCCCCTTGGTTTATTGTGTTTTTACTGTGCAAGATTGATCAACATGAGGCAACCCGGCCGTCTGCTCTCTACAGACCCGTTGGCTTTCCGTCCCTGCTTCACAACAGGTTTGGCGTTTCTAAATGGTTGAAACAGCACCAAACCATGCAAGAATAAACTTTCTTACATGACAAACTACTATGATGGTAGTTTAACATATAAATATCACAAAAATATCACAAAATATACTTTTAGAACATTTTATTCTAAAGTGTTTCTTTGGACAACTTTTTATTCCAACCAAATACCGAGATCGGAGTAAAATTTTCATGCCCCTCTTTGCCGGTAAGAAAAGTATTTCCGCACTTGCTCCAAGCGTGTGCCGCCAGCGTACCATCGTGTGCATTTTCTTTTTTTGCACCCAAAACAAAATAGCCGTCAATACTCCTTTTTTGCAGCATTTTCCATGCCGTAAGCGACTGTGCCAAACAGGCGCTTTGCCATGGGGTATACGCTGCTGCACGCACAATAGCCCTGCCGATACTGCGCGCCTCTTTTTCCAGATAAGGGTCAGCACAACAAACACTTGCCTCCTCTTGGGAAGCATACTGCATCAACGGTGCGCTAATGTGCTTAAACGGACGTACAAGTATATACAGACGCATAAGCCCAAGTGTCCAATAGGCTTCAAAAAAGAGGCGTTTCTCTTTAAAAGAGAGCGCAAAAAAACGCCCTATTTTTTTAACCACCGCCATTAAACCCCTTTACTCATCATCAAAATCCTCTTTCAGCCATTTGGCTTTTTGCAACGCCTCATACGATCCATGTGCTGTCACACGCCCGTTTTCCATTACATAGATACGGTCTGCCTGACGGATCGTGCTTGTACGGTGAGCGACAATGATGGTCGTACGCCCTTTTAAAAACACTTCCAGCGTCTCATAGAGACACTCTTCCAGCGCATTATCAAGCGCGGAGGTGGCTTCATCGAAAATAACCACTTTGGGATCGGAGAGAATCAGTCGCGCGATAGCAAGCCGCTGCCGCTGCCCTCCAGAAAGACGAATGCCGTGTTTGCCAATACGCGTCTCAAGCCCTTTTTCCAGCGAGGAAACAAACACTCCAAGCTGTGCCGCATGCAGCGCGGCAAAGATCTCTTCATCACTTTTAGGCGTATTGAGCGTAAGGTTCATACGGATCGTATCGTTAAAAAAGAGGGGGTGTTGCAGCATAAGCGCCACATGCGCTCTTAAATGCGAGAGCCCAATATCGCTTATGGATACGCCACCGTAACAAATATTGCCTTGGCAAAGCGGATAAAGGCCCACCAGAAGCTGCGCTACGGTACTCTTGCCGCTACCGCTTGGCCCGACAATCGCCACTTTTTCTCCCGCTTTGGCATAGAGGCTAACGCCGTGCAATACCGTTTTTGCGTCAGCATACGCAAAGTGTACGTTTTCTACCTTGATCGAGACACTTTTTTGATTGTAAAAGGGGTCTTTTTTGTGTAGATAAGAGGGTTCCCGCTCCAGTACCAAAAGCGTATTGATTCGGTTGATTGCCGGTTGAATACGCTGATAGGCCATCACCAGCGCACTTAAACGGTTCATCGGCTGCACCAGTGTAGCCATATAGAACAAAAAACCTATCATCATCCCGATACTCAAGTCGCTATAGAGTACCGCAGCAATACCAAGCGCTCTGAAAAGATCGACCGTTGTCTGCGTCAACAGCGTTGAAGCACCTTGGGTAACGGCAACTTTGTAACTGTATGCCAAAGAGACCCGTTCCATCTCCTTGGCTTTTTGACGCAAGTTTCCAAAAAAAGCGTGTTCACGGTTGCTTGCGCGTACCTGCATCATCAACTCCAGCGTCTCCGTTAGCAATTCATTGTAAATTTGGTAGGCTTCGTGCCGTTTTTTAAGCAGTTTTGCCGTTTTGCGCCCAAGCAGTTTGGAGAAAGCAAAGGTAAACGGGTTAATCAGCAACACCAGCAGTGCCAGTACCCAGTTCATCCACATCATTACTGCCCCTACCCCCAAAAGCATAAGCAGACTGCTTAAAAGGGTGGTGGTTGCCTGTCCAACAAATGCACTGATACTCTCGACATCCTGTACGTTTTTGGAAGTAATACCGCCGGTTTTCAAAGAGGCATAGGCATTAAGCGAAACGTACTCCAGACGATGCAATATGTGCAAGCGCAGCAGATAGGCAATTTTTTGGGTGATTTTGACAGCGTGGTAGGTTTTTTTATTTTCAAAAACAAATGCGCCTATACGCAACGTTGTCATTGCCGCCAATACCGTAGCGATAATAATCCACGGTTCGATAATACCGTACTGAGAAAAAAAGGCTGTCAATTTCCCCTGACGGTGCAGCAGCAACTGGTCTATAAGCAGCGGTATCATCATAGGCAGTGGCAGCAAAAGCAGGGTTGCACCTATACCGTAAAGTATCGTTTTTACAAAATCTCCCCGCTGTGCCAGTACATAGGAAAAAAGTTTTTTAAGATTGTAGGTCTGCCGCATCTGCCTGCTTCTATTTGTACCGTACAATATCTTTTGGCTCTTTGGCTTCGAATGTATAGTTAAGCAGTTGCATTTTAGCACAATGGAGCAAAATACGCTTCGACTGTGTACGGCTGCCGTACTGTTCATCTCCGACTACGGGGTGTCCCACATGTGCCAAATGAACGCGTATCTGGTGGGTACGCCCGGTTTTGATCTCGATATGCACTTTGGACTTTTTGCCCTGTATCTCTTCGGGTTTGACAAGCGTAAGTGCCTTCTTCCCTCGCAGCGGGTCAATAAGAGAGAACGCTTTTGCTTTTTTGACCGTATGAATAGGTTCATCTATCTCAATAGGCTCATAGACCACCCCTTCAACCCATGCCACATAGTGTTTCTCTACCCGTCGATTTTTAAACGCGTTGATCGCTTTTTGGATAAACGCTTCGTTACGCCCAAGCAGCAATACCCCCGATGTGTCACGATCAAGACGGTGCAGCAGTTGTGCGCCTTCGATGGCATCTTGTATATCATAGCTGTCTATCTGTGCGGGTTTGTTGACCGCAACGATGTTCTCATCTTCATAGAGTATCTCTATATCTTCAGGGTACTCGATGCGAAACTTGGTCTGATCGCTAATCTGGGCACGGGCGATCTTGACCTTCTTGTCTCCCACATAGACCAGCCCCCGGTCGATAAGCTCTTTTGCTTTTTTATTGGAGATCCCCTGCTGCTGTGCCAATACTTTATATGCTTTCTCTTTTGCCATTATGTTTCCTGTTCATATGCTTCTTTCCATTGCTCAAACTGCTCTGTCAGCGGGAAAGTTACTATTTTTATTTTACTGTTTTGTCCTGTTTTGAACACCACGTCGCTTTTGGCAACTTTAAAGGTTTTGGCAAGAAACTTCACCAGTTCCTTGTTTGCCGCCCCTTCAACTGCGGGGGCTTTGATGCGAATTTTGATCGCCTCATCGCCATACACTTCACAAAATTCATTTTTGCTTGCCGCAGGCTGCGCTTTGATGCGCAGACTCACTTCATTTCCCTTGATCTCATAAAACATTGTTTAGTTGCTCCAGTATCGGTGTCATATCTGTTTTTGTTTTCAGTCGTGCCGGTTTCAGCTGCGCATACTGCAGCACCCTTCTTGTCAGATTGGCAGGCTCGACAACAGCGATCCCTTCAACCGCTTCAAAGATATCTTTTTGGTTAAAGTAGTGCGGTCCGGAGATGATCTTACAGCCAAACTGTGCCGCTTCTGCAGCATTGTGCCCGCCTACAGGTACAAACGCCCCGCCGAGGATCACCATATCACTGACTGCATAGAGATTGACCAACTCCCCCATCCTGTCAATGAGTACGATATCATCCTCAAGGCTCATATCGTCACTGAAACAGTGCCACTGCATCTGATTGCGTTGCGCAAATGCCTCCAACAGTGCTGCCACTTTTCCAAAACGCTCAGGATGGCGGGGGACAACAGCCAGTTTTGCATCGGGCATCTCTTTTTTAAGTGCTACAAATGCTTCAAGCACCAACATCTCTTCACCCTCATGTGTACTTGCCGCACATAACAGCATTCCATTTGGTTTAACAAGTCTGCGTGTGACTTTTGGCAAAGAGGCAAGTTTAATGTTCCCGGTAACGGTCACATGGTCTGCTCCCAGTGCTTCAAGCCGCTCTTTATCCGTCTGTGTCTGGGCATACACGGCATCGATAGAGGCAAATATCTGCCTGTAAAACCAGCGCATTTTCAGATATTTTGGAAAAGAGCGGTCATTCATCCGGGCATTGACCAGTAGTGTTTTGGCACCCCGTCGTTTTGCCAAAACAAACAGAAGATACCAAAACTCCGCCTCCATCACCACCAGTGCTTTCTGTGGTCGAAGCCACCCAAATAGCAGTGGCTCAAACGGCAGGTAACGACTCTGCGGGGTATAGCTCTCAATCACACTTTTGCCTGTGTGGGTTGTGGTGGTCATACGCAGTAGTGTTTTTGGCAAAGCATCTACAAGCGGCTTGATCGCTTTGGCTTCTCCGTAACTACAGGTATGAAACCAGATCCCGTCTTTCTCTAACGGAGGATTTTTCCAGAGAAAAAAACGTGCCGGAATCGAAACCCTGTATTTACTTTTGAAGGATAAAAGAAAAAGGAAGGGAAGTGCAATGAGATAGATAAGCACAGAAACAAAGGAATAGAAGAGAAAAAATAACTTATTCACAATGCCCCCAAATTGAGGGCACTGCCCTCTTTAGCACACCAAACAGGTGCTGAACGCTTCTTGTTTTATGCCTCTTGGGAAACACGTTCCATATAGAGAATACGTCCACAGTGCGGGCAGTTGACAATCTCTTCACCCTTGATCACTTCAGCATAGGTTTTGTCATTAAGCTTCATATAGCATCCGTAACACGCCTGTTTTTTTACAGGTACAACTGCCGTATTGCCTGCCCATACACGGATCTTCTCATAGAAAGAGAGAACTTTTTGCTCGATCTTCTGGCTTAGTTCCTGTCTTTTTGCAAACAGTTCCGCTTTGGATTTTTCGATCTCGGCTTTCTCTGCCGCTACATCTTCATTGACACTTTTATATGTCTCCATGATTTCCTGAAGCTTCTGCTCAGCTTCTTCCAAAAGTGCCTTTTTGGTCTCATTGATCCCCTGAAGTCTTTCGATCTCTTCATTGGCAAAGGTCATTTTCTCTTTTGCGATATCCTCTTCAAGAGAGAGCGCCTTCATCTCTTTTTCCGTAGAGATTTCTTTGGCTTTCTTCGCATTGTCTGCAAGCTGCTGATTGAGAATACTCAGCTGCTCTTCAAAAGCCTTGATCTTCTCTTCATTGTCTGCGATCTCTTTGTTCAGAGAGTCAAGCTCTGCCTGAATCGCATCGATCTTTTTCTGTACTTTCGCCACTTTCTTGTCAGCAGCTTCAAGCTGCGGGTTGTAGCTGTCAATCGCCTGATCTATCTGTGAAAGCTCTATCAGTTCATTTAGGTGTTTGTTCAATCTCTATCCTTTAAGGTCTTGAGGAGTTATACCGTTTCGTTTAAAGTGTTTCAAAATGAAACGGATTTTTAGAATTCGCAATTATAGCCAAAATAGGTAAAACTTTCAATTCTTCAGCCATAATCTCAGCAAAAAAGCGTTCGCTCTCATAATGTCCTATATCTACCATCATCAATCCCAGACTCTCTGCCTTCATCGCATCATGGTACTTGATATCCCCTGTCAGAAAACAGTCTGCCTTTACTTCGTCCATCAAGGAAGCCCCTGCCCCAGTACAGAGTGCAATGCTTTCTATCTTCTCTTTGGGCGCTACACTTTTGATATATTGCAGCCCCAATCTCTCTTTGAGGTGAGTGTAAAGCGCCTCTTTGCGCCACTCTCCACTTGCATAGCACAAAAAAGGTTCTTGGCGTTCCAACTCAAACCCCAATATCTTCTCAAAGACATAGCGATTAAGATGGGTCTGATCAAAGTTGGTATGCATCGCAATGAGCGATTGGCGCTTGAGAATCAGCTTTTCGATCAAGTTTGCAGGATAGGATGAAAAATCAAGCTCCGAGAGTTTACCGAAGATCAACGGATGGTGTACCACAAAAAGCGTTCCCTCTTTAGCTTCTTCGATCATCACCTCATCGATATCAAGCGATACCACAACCTGAGACACTTCACGACACATATCGCCAACAATAAGTCCGGAGTTATCCCACTTCTCCTGAAATTCGAAAGGGCTTATGGTATTTAAAAAATCATAAATTTCTTGTAGTTTCACTGTTCTGCTTCCAATCTTGATTCTACTGCTTTTGGATCTCGTCTATTATCCAGTATGGCATATACTTTAATCATTTCATCATCTAATGTGTAATAAATTGAATATGGAAAACGTTTTGAAAGTGCCCTATAATAGTTTTTAATTTTGGAATGCACCCCTGCATAAATTTGCAACGATTCGATATCAGAGATAAGAGAATCATAAAAATAGTTTCCCAACCCTTTTTCCTGACAATTGTAAAATCGTATACCCAATCGCAGATCTTCACGTGCTTGACGTAAAACTTTAAGCGTCATTCAACTCTGCTTGTAGCGATTTTTTTAGCTCCGCCATAGAGATAAAATCCTTCTCTTTGCTCTTCGCTCTTTGGGCAAGTACCTCTTTATGCCATTGCGGTACAGGATATTCCAAACCATCACGGTCAAAACTAATCCAAAGCTCTTCCATCAAAGCAATACGCTCTTCAACACTCATCTTTGCTATATCATTTCTGGACATAATAAAAGCTCCTTTCTAGCTTTTATTATAACATAAGATAAAATTACCCTTTTACTCTTCTATTTCGCTCCTCTTCCTGCGCTTTATAAAGCTCGGCACACCCAATGGCAAGCTCTCGTACTTTGAGGATATAGTTCTGTCGTTGCGCCTGCGAGATCGCTTTGCGCGCATCAAGTACATTAAAGGCATGGGAAGCTTTCATACACTCATCATACGCCGGCAGCGGCAATCCCTTCTCAAGGCAGAGACGGCACTCCTTGCTGGCATCGTCAAAGTGTCTAAAGAGCTTCTCTACTGTAGCTACTTCAAAGTGGTATTTGGAAAACTCATACTCACTCTCTTTGTGGACATCGGCATAGGTGGTTACCTCATCGCCGTTGCGGTTCCAGACAATATCAAAGACACTCTCAACTCCCTGCAGATACATTGCCAGACGCTCCGTACCGTAGGTAATCTCGACTGCTACAGGATCACATGCGATACCGCCAACCTGTTGGAAGTAGGTAAACTGCGTCACCTCCATCCCATCAAGCCACACTTCCCAGCCAAGCCCCCATGCACCCAGTGTCGGAGACTCCCAGTTGTCCTCAACAAAACGGATATCATGCTCTTTAAGATTAAGTCCTAAAAACTCCAATGACTTGAGATAAAGCTCCTGAATGTTGTCCGGGCTTGGTTTGATAAGTGCCTGAAACTGGTAGTAAGCACCCAAACGGTTAGGGTTTTCTCCATAACGTCCATCTGTCGGACGGCGGCTTGGTGCTACATACGCCGTACTCCACGGCTTGCTGTCAAGGCTTCGAAGCAGTGTCGCAGGGTGGAATGTCCCCGCTCCTGCGGGAATATCATAGGGTTGAACGATATTGCACCCCTGATCTGCCCAAAATTGCTGAAGTTTGAGTAGTAACTCGCTAAAAGTAATTGTATCTTGATTCACGTACATCCTTTTTGTTGTAAAAATTTTTCTAATTTGTCACATTCGACTAGAACTTGTTTCTTTTCATTCTTATACTTAGCTAAAGATAAACTTGCCAATCTATCTATTTTTGATTTTCCACTTTTACAATACAAATATATAATAGGCATATTTCTTGATTTATCTATATTATACTTAGTTGCTAAAATATGTGTTGTATTGCTTACTTTATTTAAAGAACTTATAAATAGTGTCGTTACGGTCTCTGCAAAAATTCTTTTTTTCTCATCCAAAGTAAAGTTTTCATCTATAAATTGAATGATACTATCATCAATAATACCATTATGGCTAAAAGCACCCAAATTACTATGAGCTTCTTTACAACAGGCATCAAAAAACCCTAATAAAAAACTTTTTTCTTCTACTAATATATATTTACTCTGACACTCTATGATTTTATCACAAGTAGCACGATTTGCATCAAAATCATCACCATCTAAATATGATAATGAAGAGGGATATTTATCACAACATCCCTCTGTTAACTTATCTAAATATATTCCCACATAATCTCCTCAAGTGGGTCTAAAAGTTCTGCTTGTATCATATTCCAATCTTCATCTGTCTCCAATATATAATTTTCTACAATTCCATTATTTTCTTTTAAAAGATTAAAAGATACTCTATCAGAAAATTTGTTCTTTTGAGAAATTGCATTCAGATAATCACACATATATGGACTATGTGTTGAAAAAACAATTTTTACCCCTGCTTTCATAAGTTCAACAAATAGTTCAATCATTTTTAGCTGCCATACTGGGTGTAAATGTACTTCCGGTTCTTCCCAAAAAAGTACAGAGCCTTTTTTTAAAGCTTTATTTGTTACTAAATATTGGAGTAATCCTATGCTCTTTACACCCGATGAAGCATTCACAATATCATAGTTTTTGTCATCTATTTTATTAAATATAAAAGAATCACCGCTACTTTCAATATCTCCTTGTATTATCTCTTTTGATTTTTTTGTAAAGTTTTTAATAAATTTATCTTGCTCACTATCTGTAAAAGAATAATCCGTATCTAAAATGTTTAACAAGGAATCAATATGATAAGGTGTTTTCCCTTCTTCTCTTTTCATAAATTTTTTAAATTCTAAAATTAAAGGAGTTTCAACAAATACGACAGTAGATGTATTTATTGACAGAATATTATCAAAATGAAATTCAAGATTTTCATTGATAAATGAAATATTCACGTTTTCAGTTTTGACTGTAAAATTATCTGAAATTTGACTATAATCAGAAAAAATAGATTTAATCATATTAGATAAGAATAAAACCATTTTACTATTAAGACTTAAGTTACTAAATTCTTGGATTCTCTCAATAGTCTCATCAAGAGCATCACCAAGGGCATCAACTTTTTGGATATCTTCTTCTAGTAACTTTTTATAATTGGTAAAATTATTTTCGGCTAAAAACTGTTTTACTTCTTTGAGCTTTTCATTATCACCTGATAAAAAAATACTTGCAATACTTATTAAACTTTTTTTACCTCTTTCAATAAATTCATCAACTAAAGTATTATTTGTTTTCCTATAAAATGCTTCATTGATTGCATACATCATTTTCATCACATAACTTTTACCTGTTCCTGGTTTCCCAGCGATAACAGTAATGTCGTTAAACGCCAATGATGTATCTCTAAGTTTTGCAAAATTTTCAAAATGCACTAACTCTTTAGCCATTTAATTTCCCACTTTCACTTATTTACTAAGTATATATAACTTGCTTTTGCTAACTACTCTCTCGTCATAAAATAACTTCAATCTCACTTGAATCAAGCTCCACCTTTTTGGCTTTGCTGATTCTATCCTCTTGAAGTTTGACTTTCAATTCATCATCCTGAAGTGCCATGATCTGGATAGCAAGGTAGGCGGCATTAACTGCTCCTGCTTTACCGATAGCAAGCGTCCCTACAGGCATACCTGCGGGCATCATCACAGTACTTAGCAGTGCATCTTCACCCTTAAGTGGCCCGCTCTCCATCGGTACACCCAATACCGGTTTGGTCGTACCCGCCGCAACAGCACCTGCCAGATGTGCAGCCATACCCGCTGCTGCAATGAACACCTGCGCACCTTTTTTCTCGGCATCACTGATATACTGTTTGGTTCTCTCTGGACTTCTGTGTGCTGAAGAAATGATCAGTTCATAGGGTACCCCGAACTTTTCCAGTGTCTTGGCACATTCTTGCATAACGGTGTAGTCGCTTTTACTTCCCATGATGATCGATACAAATTTCATCGGTTTCTTCCTTTATTATTAAGTTTAATCACACTTTGGCTCCATCTTCATCGGTGTAGAGTCTTCAGTCAGCCCCTTTTTCTCCAGCGCCTCGTCGATCTTGCGGCGCAAAATGGTATAGCCCGGCAGTTTGGTCGGCAGTTTGATCGGCTCAAGGTAACCGCTGTGGACACACTCGCGCACTTTGCCCTCAACCGTCTCTATTTTTTTGAATGTCAGCCAGTACTGTCCATTAACCTCATCGATCTTGCCGATCTCATTGTCGACCAGTTCGACTGTAGCACCTACCGGCAGTACGATCTCTACACTGTCACTCACACAGGTTTTGTCCTTACATTTCCAGCTGAGTCCATCCTCGCTCACCAGTCCCGCTACCTGATGGGTACCGTACTGGATGGAGAAGCCGTGTGACTCCGTATCGTTACGTTCAAAAGGTCTGGAGATCAGATAAGCATCGGTAAAACCACGGTTCTGGGTGGTGTTTAGTTCCCGTTGGTAGCGTGAAGGCTCAAAATCATTGGCATAGAAGTCATCAATGGCATGGCGGTAGGCTTTGGTCACGACTCCTGCATAGTAAGGCGACTTGGTACGCCCCTCGATCTTGAGCGAATCGATCACACCCGATGAGAGGATCTCGTCAATATGTGATGCCATATTCATATCTTTGGCATTCATAATGTAGGTGCCCACTTCCTCCTCTTCATCAAGACGGAATGTCGTACCCGTTTCGGGATTATGCGCATAGACCTCATAAGGGAAACGGCAGTCGTTCGCGCAGCTGCCGCGGTTTGGCACTCGTCCGGTCTGGAGTGCTGAGATGAGACAGCGTCCGCTGTAGGCAAAACACATCGAACCGTGCACAAAAACCTCCAGTTCGAGATCGGGCAGATGGGTTTTGATCGCTTCACAGTCTTTGAGGCTGATCTCTCGTGCAACGATGATACGCTTGACACCAAGATCGTAGTAGACCTCCGCATCCATCGCATTCATCACATTTGCCTGAGTAGAAAGATGTACCGGAATATCAGGCGCAATGCGGTGGGCGATCTTTACTACTCCCGGACTTGAGACAATAAGCGCATTAGGCTTTAGTTCGGCGATCTTGGCAATGTGATTCTCATAGAGTTTGATTTGAGAGTTAAACGGAAAAGAGTTAACGGTCGCATAGACCTTTTTGCCACGTGCATGGGCATAGTCTATCCCCTCTTTGAAAGAGTCCATATCGAACTCTTTGCCCGAACGGATACGCAGCGAGAAGGTACTCGTGCCGCCATAGACGGCATCCGCCCCGTAATTGAGAGCGATCTTCATCTTCTCAAGGTTGCCTGCGGGTGCTAATAGTTCTACTTTTGGGTGTGCCATGTTTCTCCAAACCGTTTATAACAAGATAAAAGTACTCTTGTGAAATGGGTATAATTTTACCCTATTAGTGGTAAGAGAGAGGTTTTATGCTAAAATCTTGCCATGAAAACAATACGAATAGACCTGCACAACCACACTACCCGCTGCAACCATGCCCAAGGGAGCATTGACGACTACATACAAAGAGCGATCGAACAGGGTATCGATATCTACGGATTCAGTGAACACGCTCCAATGGATTTTGACGAGGGGTACCGTCTTGCTTTCAATGAGATGGAGGCATATGTACATGACATCCTCACAGCACGAGAAAAGTACAAAAATGATATAGAAATTTTAGTTGGCTACGAGGTTGACTGGCTGCCGGGGCATATGGATGATCGTGTGCTGAACGCCAACGTTGACTACCTCATCGGCTCGGTACACTTCATCGACAAGTGGAGCTTTGACAATCCAGAATTTATCAGCGGTTGGAAAGATCGTGATATTGATGAGATATGGCAAGCCTATTTCGAGGCGACCGAAGCGATGGCTGCATCTGGAAAATTTGACATTGTCGGACACTTCGATCTCATCAAGGTATTCAAATATCTGCCAAAGCAAGATGTCCGTCTGCTTGCAAAAAATGCACTCACAGCCATCAAACAAAGCGGTATGGTCTTAGAGCTCAATGCCGCAGGACTTCGCAAACCCATAGAAGAGATCTATCCATCAAAAGTACTGCTTGAAGAAGCATACGCTCTTGGCATTCCCATTACCTTTGGCTCGGATGCTCATGCACCCGATCAGGTAGGATACGGCTATGATCAGGTCGTAGCACTTGCACAAAAGATCGGATATGATAAAGCCGTTACCTTTAAAGGCAGAGATAAGAAAATGATCAAATTTTAAGCAGCAAAACGGAAACTCTTTATTTTAGAATGGTTATAATAGTTCGACAAAACTTTTAAACAGGAGCATTACAACATGGGTAAATTTGTGAACAATCTTGATGAGTTCAAAAAATACTGCGAAGAGAATGAAGTAGAGTTCGTTGACTTCCGTTTTACAGATATCAAAGGGGCATGGCACCACATCTCCTACAGAATGAGCGCCGTAAGCGACGAGATGCTTGAAGCCGGTCTTCCGTTTGACGGTTCTTCCATTGAAAACTGGCAGCCGATCAATGAGTCTGATATGCTGCTCAAGCCGGACATTCCGACTGCATTCCTCGATCCTTTCACTGCGGACAGCACGGTAGTGGTCATCTGTGACGTATATGACATTTACAAGAATGAGCTGTATGCAAAGTGTCCAAGATCGATCGCAAAAAAAGCACTCAAGTATCTTGATGAGCAGGGTATCGGTGATGCGGCATACTTTGGTCCAGAAAATGAATTCTTCATCTTTGATGACGTCAAGATCCACGACCACGACAACCACCAGTCTTTCAAAGTAGAGACAGACGAAGGTCACTGGGCAGATACTGCTGAGTATGATGATATTGGGAACATGGGTCACAGACCAAGAATCAAAGGGGGTTACTTCCCGGTCATGCCTACTGACTCTATGGTAGATCTCAGAGCGGAAATGATGCTGCTTCTTGAAGAGGTAGGTCTTGAAGTCGTACTTGGACACCACGAAGTGGCACAGGGACAGGGTGAGATCGGTATTGTCTTTGGTGATATCATTACAGCGGCAGACAATGTACAGAAGTACAAGTATGTCGTTAAAATGGTAGCACACCTCAACGGCAAAACTGCAACATTCATGCCTAAGCCTATCTACAATGACAATGGTAACGGTATGCACGTTCACCAGTCTATCTGGAAAGACGGTAAAAACCTCTTCTATAAAGAAGGTGAATACGCAAACCTCTCCAAAACAGCACTCGACTACCTCAGCGGTATCTTCAAACACAAAGATGCGGTTGCGGCATTTACCAACGCTTCTACCAACTCTTACAAAAGACTCCTGCCAGGATTTGAAGCGCCAAGAATCCTTACATACTCTGCACAGAACAGATCTGCTGCATGTCGTATCCCATACGGAGCGGGTGAGAAGTCAACACGTATTGAAACACGTTTCCCTGACTCAACTGCATGCCCATACCTTGCCTTTACAGTACTGATGATGGCGGGTATCGACGGTATCAAAGCAGGTGGTTATGATCTTGTAGGTCCATTTAACGAAGACCTCTTCGAACTGACAAGAGATGAACTGAAAGAAAGAAAGATTCCTGAACTGCCAAACAGCTTCAAAGATGCACTTGAAGGTCTTGAAGAAGACCATGACTTCCTGACACCGGTTATGAACAAAGACTTCATTAAAACATACATTGACTACCAGTTCGAAAGACACGTAATCCCTGTAGAAGGAAGACCGACAGCATACGAGTATATCTCTACCTACTCTTGCTAAATCCTCTCCGAGCTTCGGCTCGGAATTTTCATCTTTTTTTACCTTATTTTTCAATTTTTATCTGTAAAGACACTACTATAAATAGATAAACTGCATCATCCAAAAGATACATGACTTCACATCCTATATTGAGGGATAAACATTACAAGCATATCCCATCAATGCACAAACAGCTTCGTCTCTTTTGCTTTTTTAAAGAAGGTAAAATAACTCCATAGCACCGTACCATACACAAAAATGGAAAGCACAACAACCCCTGTGGTCACTGCTTCAAACATCGCTTTATGTTCAAAAGTGTCTGGGATCATATGCACAAGAATGATAGATAGTGCGCCTTTCATCCCGGAGAAGGTCAAGATGAACCACCCCTCCACGCCTACTGGCTTGAGAGAGTGGAGGGTTTTGCCAAAGAAAGCAAATTTTGCCATAGAGAGTGCACGAATCAGTGTCGTTACCCCAAACATAATGAGTATCTCGTTTCGGTATGTCCAGAGTTTGTCAAAGTCGATCATCTCCGCCAATACAAAGAAGATCACTACCGCAGCAATATAGCCAAACTCCTTTGCCATCTCATAAATATACTCCAGACGCTCTTTGGTGGTTGCTACCACAGAACCAAAACGCAGTGTACGGAAAAAACTTTTACGCTTTTTCCCTTCTTCCGCTTCAAGTTCAACAAGATCCATATCGATCCACGCCTTGGTAGCGATGATCGCTGTAATAAGGGTTAAAATACCGCTGGCATGGAAATGCTCACCCAAAAGGTATGCCCCGTACCCTTCAACAACAAAAGCAAAGAGCTCTCCGCGTTTGTCCGAGAAGAGTTTCATCAGCATATAAAAACTGTATCCCAATACCAAGCCGACCCCAATGCTTACGGCAAAGACACGCAGCGCATCCAAAGCAGCATGTATGGCATCTATCTGACCACTGAGCATCCATGGAAGACCAATAAAGAAAAAGGCGATGACCGCTGTGGCATCATTGCCCAAAGACTCTCCTTCGATCAGCACTTTAATATCATGTCCTATGCCTTTAAAACGGGAAAGTACAGACTGTACACTCACCGCATCGGTTGCCATATTGATGGCAAAAAGTGATACATACGCTCCCAAAGAAAGCCCCTCAAAGACACCAAAATAGGACAAACTTGCCCCAGCAGCAATAGAGAGTGCTACGGCAACAACTGCCAGATAGAAGATACTCCATGCATGCTTTTTGATATCTGCAAAGTGAAGGTGCAGTGCATCAGCCATAAAGATAAGCGGGATACAAAAGAGAATGATCGTATCAAAATGTGCCGCCATATCAATAGGCACTGCCGCTTTGAAATAGGTATAGGTCAGGTACGATCCGCCAAGCAGCAAAAAGACAGAAGGTATCTTCAAACGGCTGGCAATCGCATCGGAAAGTATAACAAGACTCAATATGGTGATCAGCATGATCTGCGGTGCAAAACTATGCATGTGCCTCCTTTAAGAAAGATTCAAGTGATGCTGTATTCTGGTACCCTTTTTGACACACCATATGCCCCGATTCATCTACCACAACAACTGAAGGGAAGGCTGTCGCTCCCATGGAACGGGCTTTGGCAAAATCGTGTTCAGTCAGTACTTCGGCACGCTCACTCAAAAAGAAAAAGGCAAACTTTCCGCTGTTACCAAAGAGCTGTTCATAAAACCCTTGCAGCAGACGCGGATTGGTAATGTCAATGCCCTGTGCGTAAAATGCGTGCTGGATTTTATGCAAATAAGCAAATGCTGCCTCTGTACCAAGCAGTTCCCGTACCGTTACCACCGCTTTACATGCGGGATAGGTGTCATAATTGAAATGCTCTTTTTCAAACAGGCTTTCATCAAACGGCTGTCCGGTAGTCTCAGCTACCTTTCGCCAATGGTTTTGAAGATAGGCTTTTGCAGCATCATTCCAAACCATCTCACCCTCACGCCGAAGCCCACCCATGACCGGAATGATCTCATAGCAGTCGGCATAGTTGTCTCTTATTGTTTCAATGACCGGTGCAAAGCCCCAGCACCATGAACACATAGGATCAAGGACAAAATAGAGTGTCTTTTCAGCCATCAGAAAAGGGTTCCGCTGTCTTCTGAAGCCGGTGTTTGCGGTGCCGCCTTTGGTGGATGAAGCGGATCACCTTCATCTTTTGTCTTTTCCGGATCCCCATCGATATTGATCGTTTCGGCATAACCCGTATCGTCATCATCTTCCCTAATAATCGTTTTATCTTCAGGTGTGACATCTTCTGCCGGTTCTTCACTGATCATATATCCGTCATCATCTTCACGATAGATCACATCATCACGCTTATCAACCGTATCTATCTGTTTTTCAGATTTCGGTAACGGGGAGGTTTTGGTGTACAGCTCTTTTCTTCCCTCATACTCACCTACAAAAACCCCCTCCGGCATATCAAAGACTCTTTTGATATCGGGATAAAGCTTAAGAAGATGTGCATAGTAGTAGGCAAACGCAGGTGCCGCTGTCGCACCGCCTGTCGCACCACGCCCGATAGGACGGTTATTATCCCGTCCAAACCAGACGATCGTTTCTATTGTAGGGGAATACCCACAAAACCATGCATCGACATTTTTGTTGGTCGTACCGGTTTTGCCTGCCAGTTCGATCCCTTTAACCTGCGCTTTTCTTCCTGTTCCACGCTTAACGACATCTTTAAGAATATCGGTCATCAAATACGCCTGTTCCGGGGTTGTGAAATCTGCAATCTCCTTGGGTCTGGTCTCGTAAATCACTGCCCCCTCCTTGGAGACGATCTTACTGACAAGCCTTGGTTCAATCATATGCCCCCTGTTGGAAAATACCGTATAGATCTGTGCCATCTTAAGCGGACTGAGTCCAAGGTTGCCAAGGGCAATAGACATATCATGTGGAATGTGCGGCACATCAAGAAATGCAAGCCGTCTGCGTATGGTACTCACACCGATATCCGAGACCAGGTTGATAGTCGCAAGGTTTCGCGAATGCACCAGTGCTTCACGCAGAGAAATAAACCCTTTAAAGTCCCGCTCATAGTTTTTGGGCGACCAGATTCTTGGTTTTCCTTTATAGTAGTACTGAAACGTTCTTGCCAGATCTGTAAGCGGGGTTGCCGGATTGTAACCCATATCCAATGCGGTCTGATAAATAAACGGTTTGAATGCCGAACCGGGCTGACGCTCCGCCTGCGTTACCCTGTTAAAGGCCGACTTCTTATAGTCAACACCCCCGACCATGGTAAGGATATCACCCGTGCTGCTCTCTACCGAAACAAATGCACCGTTGATCGTCGATGTTTTCGGATCTTCCTTATAACGCTTCAGCACTCTTTTATAGGCATATGCAAGTGCCTCTTTGGCGATCTTCTGCTGCTTTATATCAATGGTCGTATAGATCTGATAGCCGCCGGTACGCACATCTCCCAGTTTGTTCTTGAAACGCCGTACAACCTCATCGACAATATAAGGAGCGATATTTTGTCTTAGGGAGGTTTTGTATACTTTGGGAGACTCTTTGACCGCTTTAAGGTACGCTTTTTCACTCAGCCACCCAAGACTCTTCATTCTGTAGAGTACATTGTTCGCACGGTTTAGTGCACGCTCGTAGTGCTTGAGCGGGTTATAGTAGCTTGGGGCATTTGGAATCCCCACCAGCATCGCCGCCTCTTTGAGTGTCAGTTTACTCAGATCTTTGTGGAAATAGCCGTCTGCCGCTGTTTTTACCCCGTAATAATTGTTGCCGTAGCAGATCTCGTTAAGATAGCGTTCAATGATCTGTTCTTTACTCAGCACATGCTCTATCTTAATCGCCAGTATCGCCTCTTTGATCTTTCTAGCAAGCTTCTTTTCGTTGGTAAGGATTTTGTTCTTGATCAACTGTTGGGTCAGCGTACTTCCCCCTTCAACAAATCTGCCTGCTTTGATGTCCTTAAGTAATGCTCTCAAAATCGCATCAGGGTTAATACCGCTGTGTTCAAAGAACTTGGTATCCTCCATCGCAATAAGCCCTTCAACAAGGTAGCTTGGCAGTTCATCATAGCGGGCATAGAGACGGTGCTGTTTTTTAAAGATATAAGCAAGCTTTTTGCCGTTGCGGTCGTAAACTACTGAAGAGATTTCGGGCTTGTAATTAATCAGTTTGTCCGCATCCAGAGAGATCTCGTCATACGCATAGATAAATGCTGCGATCAATGCCACAGCGAAGATCATAGCAGTGATAATGGACCCTTTGATCAAACTAAACACACAAACCCTTTTTTAATATTTATTGTACCAAGTTAAGCCTAATGAGTCTTAACAGATGATGCAGTTTCTCTTCCGATACTTCGGCATTGAGGATAACACGCAAAATAGGCTTTTGCACCGTAGGCTGGCGAATGGCACCCACAAGATAGTTCTGCTCCATCAACCCTTTTTGCATAAAGAGTGCAAAGTCATTGTCCGGCACTTCAATGGGCAGAATAAGGCTTTCACATACCCTATCAAGCTCCTCTTTGACAATCTCCTGCCGCGCTTTGATCTTCGCTCTGAGTTTTTTGGCATTTTTTCGGATATACTTCATGTTGACATACGCCAGTGCCGTATCAAACACCGATGGAGCCGTAGCATAGATCACCGTCTTGGCACGGTTTTCTAAAAAGCTGATCACCGTTTTTGAAGCAAGTATATAGGCACCGTAACTGCCGTAAGCCTTGCCCAGTGTACCCATCTTGATATGGCGCTTGTGTGGGACAATATTGTAGTGTTCAAAAACTCCCAGCAGTTTTTTGCCAAGTACACCGGCGCTGTGCGCTTCATCCACGATCAAAAGTGCTTCATATCTGTCGGCAACCTCAAATATTTCTCTGCTACACAGATCACCACCCATAGAGTAGACCCCCTCTACCGCAATGATCTGTCGGTTAGCAGGGTAGGCTTTGAGCTTGGCTTCAAGATCGGCAGGGTCATTGTGCGCAAACGTCACTACCCGATCTTTCAAAAGCTGTGCCGCCATCACACCGCTGGCATGGTATTGCTCATCCATAAAGAGCATATCGCCTTTGCGTACCAGTGACTCTATTAGTGCCATATTGGCAAGAAACCCGCTACCGACAACCATCCCCTCTTCAAAACCATTCTGCTCTGCCATCTCCATTTCAAAGATCTTGTGAATCGGATGATAGCCGTTGACCAACTGGCTTGCCTTGGCACTGACTGTAGCATACTCATCAACCAGTTTACACGCCTTTTTAAACTGCTTTTTTTTGGTTGAAAGCCCAAGATAGTCATTGGAGGCAAAATCATCAAGCATATCCGAGTAGAGGTGCCGCTCTCTAAAACGCCCTGCTTTTTTAAGGGCTTCAAGCTCTTTGGTGTACATCTCTTCTCCTTATCCACGGCAGCAGCGTCTCTACAGACAATCCCATTGCCGTACTCTCATACCCTTTGACCTTTTGGATATACTTTTTACAAAATCCCTCGACCATACAGCCACCCGCTTTTCCCTGCCACTCTCCACTTTGCAGATAGGCTTCCAGATCATCCTCATCGAAAGGGGCAAAGTGGTAGTGTGTAGCGGAGAGATCAACAAAGAGCCGCTCTTTGCTCTTGTAATGCATCGCAGATACAATACTGATGTATGCACCGCTTTGCAGCCTTAAAATACGTCTGGCATCGTCTATCTCTTTTGGTTTTCTGAGTATCTTGCCTTGTGAAGTAGCAATGACGCTGTCGGCAGTCAAAAGAGGTATCTCAAGTCCGTAGCGCTGCTGTGCAGCTTCAAGTTTGCCTTTGCTTGCCAGATAGACAAACGTCCTGGCATCGCCGGTTGCAATGGTATCTTCATCAAAATCAACCGGTTTTTGTACAAAGTCGATGTCAAACTTCCGCAATAACAGCGCTCTGCTTTGGGACTGGGAACAGAGACAGAGCATCAAAATCCCCGCAGTGTCACACCCAGCCAGAGTGCCAGCACGCCAAGTACGATATTGACAGGAAGCAGATACTTTGGTACGATCGCCACCGTTGCTTTGGCAGCAGGCAGATCCCCTGCATCAAAAAGCTTCTGTGCTTTTCTGCGCTTAAGGTACATCCATGTGAAGTTGGCCGCCATCACCATCCAGATCACCTCTTTAATGTGGACAATCTGATAGATACTATAGGCTGTCTGATTGATAATATTGCCACTCTCATCTACCGCTGCGATACGGAAACCAAGCCCCACTGCCATCAATACAGCCGTAATAATCAATAGTGCAATAAAAGGCATGACTATATGAAAAAGGTTTTTGGTAATCTGTAGGGTTTTGCCAAGCCTGATAGCAGGGTCATCGATACTCTGCATCACAGGATGTACCGCAAAACGTACAGCGATCATTCCTCCAACCCAGACAAATGCGGAGAGCACATGCAAAAAGACAACTTCATGGGCGTATGTGCCAAAAAGTGTCACAAGTGTCTGCTTCATCAGTTGCCGCCCTCGACTATTTCGGCAAGATAGGTTTTTGCCTCCTCCATCGCCATACCGATCTTGGAAGCATCTTTTCCGCCTGCCTGTGCGAAGTCAGGACGTCCACCGCCACCGCCGCCGATTACCGGTGCGACTGCTTTGATCCAGTCGCCAGCCTTAAGAGGCGTATTTTTTGAACCGGCTGCAAGCAGTACCTTCTCTCCCTTTTTCTGAAAGAGCATAATAGCAATATTGTCGTACCTGTTCTTCACTTCGTCAATCATCTCTTTGATGTCTCCGGCATCAACCTCCTCAACAATGACATTGATCCCGTTCACATCGACAGGTGTAAGCTCTTTTTTAGTCGCATTGAGAGCCGCTTTAAGCTCAATTTTGAGGGTTTTGATCTCCTCTTTAAGCTTGGTGATGCCTGCAAGAGGGTTCTGGTTCTTCACCTCCTCTTTGATCTGCTCGATCCTGCCTCTGAGCCCTTTGACCTTCTCTACCGCCGCACGTCCGCAGATCGCTTCGATACGTCTGACACCAGCACTCACACCACTCTCTTTGGTGATCATAAAGAGCCCAATCTGCGCCGTGTTGTCTACATGCGTACCGCCGCAGAGCTCTACGGAGGCATCACCTATACTTACCACGCGCACCTTCTTGCCGTACTTCTCGCCAAAAAGTGCCATTGCACCACTCTTTTTCGCATCCTCGATGCTCATGATCTCCGTTTTACGAGGGATCGCACGCTGTACCTTGTCGTTGACCCAGTCTTCAACTTTTTGCAACTCCTCTTTGCTCAGCGCTTTGGGGTGTGAGAAGTCAAAACGCAGCCGCTTGTCATCGTTAAGTGATCCTGCTTGGGAAATGTGATCTCCCAGCACCGCACGCAGTGCTGCATGCAGCAGGTGGGTTGCCGAGTGGTGCTTCTCGATCTCAGCACGGCTCTGATCTACCACCGCTTCAACCTCATCGCCTACGGCAAGTTTCCCTTCTACTTCAGAGAGATTCATATCGAGAAATTTCTTCGTATCCAGCACTGCTACCTGCTCACTGCTACCTGCTACTTTGATCGCTCCGCGATCACCGACCTGTCCCCCCGACTCGGCATAGAACGGTGTCTGCTCAAGCATCACCCAGCCTCTGCCGTCGATGCGTTCAACCTCTTTAAAGTTTTCATCAAGCAGTGCCAGTACTTTTGTCTGTGCTTGCGTCGTTTCATAACCGACAAATGTGTTCTCACCAAAGCGCTCTTTGAGCTGTTTGAAGTCGCCTGTTGTTGCAGCATCACCACTGCCCTTCCAGTTGGCTTTGGACTGTGCTTTCTGTGCTTCCATTTTAGCGTTGAAACCGTCAATGTCAAGCCTGATACCCTTCTCTCTAAGCATATCTTCGGTCAGATCAAGCGGGAACCCATAGGTGTCGTAGAGTTTGAACGCCACTTCGCCACTGAAGACATCTTTGGTGTTCTCAAGCTCCTGGTTAAAGAGTTTGATCCCTGCCTCAATGGTATCAAAGAAGCGCTCCTCTTCAAGCTTCATCGATGTCTTAATCGCTTCGGATTTGGTCTCTAAATAGCCGTAATGTCCACCCATAACCGCTACAAGATCATCAACCAGTCTGTACATGAACGGCTCTCTCAGCCCCAGCAGATAGCCATGGCGGATGGCACGTCGCATAATACGGCGCAGGACATAGCCACGCCCCTCTTTGTCGAAATTCACACCCTGCGCAAGCAGGAAACTTACTGAACGCAAGTGATCGGCGATGACACGGTAGCTTGCGGAGTTGGGCGCATCGTAATCGTACGGCTTACCTACCAGTTTGCCGATAGCCTCAAGCAGCGGCATGAAGAGTGAAGAGTGGAAGTTGTTGAATTTTCCCTCTTTAATGGCAACCACACGCTCCAACCCCATACCCGTATCGATACTTGGTTTTGGCAGCGGGTGGAGTTCACCCTTTTCATCACGCTCATACTGCATAAAGACAAGGTTCCATATCTCAAGGAAGCGGTCACCCTCTCCGCCCATCACATCATCTGGAGAGTTGAAGTGTTCCGCTCCCTGATCGTAGAAAATTTCCGAACAGGGACCACATGGGCCTGTGTCACCCATCTGCCAGAAGTTGTCCTTGTCGCCAAAACGCATGATACGATCTTCGGCTATGTGTACTTTCCACAGTTCATACGCTTCATCATCACTATCATGTACCGTAACCCATATCTTCTCTACAGGCAGCCCAAGGTACGCTTTATTGGTAACAAACTCCCATGCATAGGCAATCGCTTCTTTTTTGAAATAGTCACCAAAACTGAAGTTCCCCAACATCTCAAAGAAGGTATGGTGGCGTGCTGTATAACCGACATTGTCCAAGTCGTTGTGCTTTCCGCCGGCGCGGATACAAGTTTGCGAACTGGTCGCTCTTGGCGGGTTTGGGATCGGTGCATCTCCGGTAAAGATGTTCTTGAACTGTACCATACCGGCATTGGTAAAGAGCAGCGTCGGATCGTCAGGTATAAGCGGAGAGCTCTCTACAACCTTATGTCCTTTGCTTTCAAAGTAGTCTAAAAATGTTTTTCTGATATCCATTGATATATATCCCTGCATTAAAATTGGGATATTTTAGCGAAAGTGTGGTTATTGGCAGATAAAATGCGCCCGAAGGCGCTTATATTGGGGCTTTGCAAGCTCTGCTTTTTAAAACGAAAAGGTACAGATATCATCAGGGAGATAGCTAAAAAATCCGTCTCTGCCAAGGTCAACGTTGTACCCCGTCAGTCCCGCATCTCCTCCATGACATACATAGGCGATATTGTTTTTGCCCTGTCCAATATCATCTTCTACAAAAAGCGGATCATCCGGTGTACCGCCAAACCCGAGCAGATCAAAGGTACACTGCTCTCCCGGATAGAAGCTGAACTCTCCGTTTGGCGCAGTCACGGCATCTGCACTCAAGGCACCTGTCGGATCTGTACAGGTATAGTGCACACCCCCGGCAGAGAAGCCGTTGATGTCTCTTAGAAACAAGGTTGTCATACCATCTACAGGTACCCTCGCCCCGTCATAAAATCCATCACTGTATCCGTCATCGTAGCCATTATCATAACTGCTTCCGCCACACCCACTGAGTACTACAGCTATCATGATACCCGCAATGATCATTATCCATCGTTTTTGCATATTCATTCCTTTCAAACACAGTTTCTAAAATAAACTATAGGGAAAAATTGTTGGGCAATTGTGAAACGATTAGAGATATGCGTTTAGAAGATTCGCTATCTGACGACTCCCGTCACGCTCAATGCTTTCCATCAACCCTCTGCTCTTTGTGGAGAGATCTTCATCAAAGAGCGCAAGCACCTTCTCTTTGTCTATCTCGTTTTCACGCATGAGCCATGCCAGCTCTTTTTCCACAAGAAACTTCGCATTGTAGTACTGATGGTCGCTTGCCGCATAGGGGTAGGGAATAAAGAGTGCCGGAAGTGCCGTAGCGGCAAGTTCCCAGAGTGTCGATGCCCCTGCTCTGGCAATGGCAAAATCGGCCTCTTTCATATAGTCGGCAAGTTTGGTTGTAAAGCCAAAAACCTCTGCATCTATACCCATCTGCCTATACGATTTTTGTACACTTTCAATGTTATTGGCTCCGGCTTGATGAATGATGCGTATTCCCCGATCATGCAGTACCTTGGCAATAGAGAGTGCCAGGTCGTTGATAGCGCGTGCTCCCTGCGAACCGCCAAGGAAGATCACCGTTTGTACCTTCTGGCGAATACGGGCATTCTCAAAGAAAACCTCTTTAACCGGATAGGCTTTTATGGGGCTCTCTTCAAGATAGGAGCTGATAAACACATCGGCATAGGGTTTGAACACTCTGTTAAGTGAGCCCAGTGCGGCATTTTGTTCATGGATCACCAGAGGTGTTCGTGTCAGCTTGGCAGCGAACGCCATGGGCGCGGCAGAGAACCCTCCGACAGAAAAGACCGCTTTTGCCTTGTGCCGGCGTATGATTTTAATAGACTGCAACGTTGCTTTTGCCATCATAAACAGTGACTTTATCTTTCCGGCAAATCCCTGATTGACCACGCCGCGTGTTTCAAAGAAATAGGTTTGAGCAAAATCCTCATCCTCTCCAAACCACGCCCTGTCCTGCCCTTTGGTAGAGCCCACATAAACCAACTCCTCCCTACTACCTGCTCCCTGCTCCCTGCTCCCTGTAACGATCGCCTCTTTGACTGCCCTGATAATCGCCAGATGTCCGCCGGTACCGCCGCCTGTCATTATGATACTCATCTAATACCCCTCATGCTATAAGATATTTCCGTAAACATCACGCGGTACCTTTTTGGAGACCATCAATACCATACCTATAGCAATACAGCTTGCCAAAATGTGAGACCCTCCGTAACTTAAAAACGGTACGGCGATCCCCTTGATCGGTGTAATGCCTGCAATACCGTAGGCATTGAGCAAAAAAGCAAATGCAATCAGCAATCCTGCTCCTATACTGAAGAGATAGTACATTGTATTTTGGACTTTTGAGGCGATCTTGAAGATACGGAAAACAACCACCATCAGTGTCAAAACAACCACACTAAGACCAATGAAACCAAGCTCTTCAGTAATACCGGCAAGAATAAAGTCTGTATGCACTTCAGAGAGATACCCCAGTTTGAATTGCCCGTTTCCAAGCCCCTGCCCCCATAAGCCGCCGTTGTGAATCGCATTGAGTGAGTTGGAAATCTGCCACGGCTCTTTGACCGTACCCTCGACACGCAGCTGCTCAAGCGGCTTGAAAGGAAGAACAGAGAGGATACTGTCTTGCACCGTAAGCCACCAGCTCTTGATCCGTGCCATCCGATGCGGGGCAAGAAAAATTAGAGCAATAACACCTGAAAAAGCAATACTTAGCATCGTAAGAAAAAATTTATAGGAGCTTCCTACAAAAAGAAAAAGCGTCATTAGCGTTGCACCAAGCACGACAACTTGACCTAAATCTTTCTGAAAGATCGCAATAAGTATAACGGCAAACAAAAAAAGTATCAAATAGGGCATAAACATACGGAACTCTTCAAAAAACGTCATCGTCTCACGGTCTTCAAGTTTTCGCTTAAAGCTCCATGCGAGGAAAAAGACAAATCCTACTTTAAAAAACTCCACCGGTGCAATGGAGATAGGACCAAGATGTATCCATCTTTTGGCACCCCCAACCGCAGTTACCAAAGACGCAGGAAGAAACGGCATGATGATCATCAGTAAAAATGACACGATGAAAAGCAACAAACCGATACGGACAAACCATCTGTCTGGGTCAAGACGGCTTAAAATGATCATTGACACCAATCCTGCAGCCACCGCAGCAAACTGTCGAATAAAAAAATGAAACTGTCCATAGCCAAAATGCTGTACTGTATAGACTGACAGTGAGTAGTCCATGACAAGAGAGAGGGTTAAAAGTGCCATAACAGCCATGAGCAAAGGTTTGTCTATCATATCTATCCCGGAAATCCAATATTTTTTAATTTTAATCTGTGCTATTTTATCGAATTTAACAGATAACTTTGATAAAATGCTAAACATTTAACGGGGAAAATATGGGTCAGCAAATCAAAAACAGAGCAATGCAGCAACGTACCAGCAAGATCTCTTGGCTTTTTGTACTGCTGAGTATTGCTGTGATACTTTTTCTCCTCTCCGTACTCAAAACCATCTCCTCAAACCGCCACATTCCAAGCAAAGTCGCTACGATCCATGACCGCTCTTTTAGGGGCAATATCCTCTCTGCTGACGGCTATACGCTCAGCACCTCTCAAAAAACCTATCAGGCGGTCATTAGAGGAGAGAGTATCGATCCAGGGGAAAAAGCGCTTTTTGTCAAGCTTTTCAGTATCTACAGCGGTATACCTGAAACCGACTTGAAAAAACGTTTTTACGACAAACATGGACACCGAATAAAAGGAAATATTGTTCTTTCCAAAACCTTAACTGCCAAGCAAGCAATGCAGTTAAAATCACTTGCCTACAAACTTCGACGATTAAAAGTTTTTCGATCGGTAAAAATACGCTCCGGTATTGAAGTGCTCTACGGTTTAGATATTATAGAGGTTGGAGAAAATCGCTATTTCCCGCGCAAAGATGTTCTTAGCCCTATTCTTGGCTATGTCGGCAAAAAAGATGAAGAGGGGTACATCCGACCGGAAGGGAAAAAAGGGCTTGAACGTAAATACGATAAATATATTACCTCCAAAAAAGACGGCTATTTCAAAGGGAAACGGGATGTAGGAGGCAATATTATTCATGATAAGAACAGTATTGAACGACCGCGTGTTGACGGGATGGATTTACATCTTAATATCCCGCTCTCTTTTCAACGCAGGGTTGAGAAAATGATCGATGCGATGCAAAAGCGTATTGATGCCGATGAGATTTTAGTAGGGGTAATGGAGAGTGCTACGGGACGTGTACTGGCAATGGCAAGCACCCAACGCTATAATCCGTCTCATATTACACAAAAAGATATTCCCGCACTCAACCCGAAATTTGCCGAATACCCTTATGAGCCCGGTTCTGTACTTAAACCATTGACCCTCTCTTTAGCGCTGGATAAACACAGAGTAACTCCACAAACATGGTTTAACACCCATAACGGTCGTATGAAGATCGGCAAACGGCGTACCGTAACTGATGATGACAAATTTGCAGCATTAACGGCTACAGATATTATCGTCCACTCATCCAATGTCGGTATCTCCCAGATCTCATGGCTGCTAAGCGGAGAGGAGTTTCGCAACGGACTGCTTGGGTTTGGACTCGCGCACCCTTCAGGGATAGATCTCTCACGCGATCTTCCCGGACAGATTAAAAGACTGCATTTACTTAATAACAAAATGCACCGTGCAAACAGTGCCTACGGCTATGGTCTCATGGCAACGTTCGCACAGCTTTTTAAGGCCTATTCGGCATTTAACAATGACGGTATTGCCGTAACACCAAGGATTGTGGACTATCTTGAAGATGCAAAAGGGAAACATTATATCTTGCCTCCTAGCGAGGGAGATTTACACCCTATAAGTAAAAAAACGGCACGACAAATTCATCAAATACTCAAGGAGGTTGTCAAGCGCGGTACCGGTATTAAGGCACAATATCCCGGGCTGGAGATAGGCGGGAAAACAGGAACGGCACATATTGCCAAACACGGTCATTACGTACGAGAATACCACAGCAGCTTTTACGGGTTTGCCAATGACAGCAAAGGGCATAAATATACTATCGGAGTACTGGTCATCCGTGCAAAGAAGTATCACAAATATTTTGCATCCCAGTCTGCCGTGCCGACATTTAAAAATACAGTGCGTATTATGGTTGAGCAGGGTTATCTTGAACCGGACAAAGTAGCAGAGGAGGAGACAAGTGGTAAAACCTCTGTCAATACACCACTCTATGCAGCTCCCTTGGATAACAATACCGAAGTCTCAGAACCTATTTTACCGCCGCCGCCAAAAAAGAAACCGATACCAAAGCCAATGGTCAAACAACCGCAAAAGGTGATTCCTGTACCCAAAAGAAAACCCAGAGTTATTCCAAAACCAATTGTTAAACCAAAACCAAAATGGCATAGACCTCCGCCAAGAAGGCATCCTGTTTCTGAGGCAACAGATCTCTTCTAAAATACTGTACGCTATATCCAAATATTATCGATCAGCCTTGGTTTGCCAACCCAGGCGGCAACCAAGATAATGGTATTGCCTATCTCGATCTTTTCAAGACGTTTGAAGTCACGACTGACAATGGCGACATACTCTACCCGGTTAGCCTCCTGAAGCACTATCATCATCTCCGCTTTGATTGTTTCGGCATCCAGTTCACCGGACATGACCATCTTTGTGGCACGCTTGAGAGAACGCGAAAGGCAGAGTGCCCGCCTCTTCTCTTCTTCATTCATATACGTATTGCGTGAACTAAGCGCCAGTCCTTTCTCATCACGAACAATCTCGCACGGTACGATCTGTACGGGCATAAAATAGTTGCGTACCATCTGCATCACCAGTGCCAGCTGCTGCGCATCCTTTTTCCCAAAGTAGGCACGGGTTGCGGAGGAGAGGTTTAGCAGCTTCATCACCACCTGAAGCATACCGTCAAAGTGCCCAGGGCGCTTTTCACCTTCAAGGATATACCCCCGTATTGCAGGTGCACCGATACAAAGCTCATCGGGCTCATACATCTGATCGATCGTCGGCATAAACAAGATATCTACCCCCGCACGTTCACATATTTGCGTATCTGCCGCTTCGCGTCTGGGATAGGCATCGAGATCCTCTCCCTCAAGAAACTGGGTCGGATTGACAAAGACTGAGACGATCACATGGTCATTCTCTTTGCGTGCACGCCGGATCAGTGAGAGATGCCCCTGATGCAGTGCTCCCATCGTCGGCACAAAACCGATACTGCCCGCTAATCTCTCTTTTGCTTTTTGTAGTTCCTTTACCGTACGTGCAATAACCATTGCTAACCCTCTGCTTTGCTACTTTTTGGTAAAATCATACCAAAATATTACTGTAGGGTGTTGTCCCATGACAACACCAAAAGCTTATTTCCCATTGTGGATTTGGTGCTGTGAGGGCACAGCACCCTACAGAAAAAAGGAATTTTTTCACGTGGATACCTACGAATACAGCGAACTGCTCAAATCTTTAACTACCAAAATGGAGAATATCACCAATATTGTCAAACCCGATGCACTGCAGCAGCGTCTTGATGAGATAGAGCAGATGCAGCAGGATCCCAACTTCTGGAATGATGCCGCAAATGCGGGAAAGATATCTCAAGAGAAAACACGAACCGAGCGTATCCTTGCAACCTACAACAGTGCAAACGATGCACTCAATGACGCCAAAGAGTACTTCGAACTTGCCAAAGTGGAGAAAGATGAAGAGACACTTGAGATGCTCTTTGAAGATGCCGAGAGTCTGGAGGAGCATATCAAAGCCCTTGAGGTACAGATGATGCTAAGCGGCGAACATGACGGCAACAATGCCATTGTCTCCATTCACCCCGGTGCCGGAGGTACGGAGAGTCAGGACTGGGCAAGCATGCTCTACCGCATGTACCTGCGCTGGGCAGAGCGTCATGGATTCAAGGTCGAGGTACTTGACTACCAGCCCGGCGAAGAGGCAGGCATCAAAGATGTCAGTTTCATTATCAAAGGAGAGAATGCCTACGGCTATCTCAAAGTCGAAAACGGCATTCACCGTCTGGTGCGCATCAGCCCCTTTGATTCCAATGCAAAGCGCCACACCTCTTTTACCTCGGTCATGGTCTCTCCTGAGATCGATGATGATATCGATATCGAGATAGAGGAGAAAGATATCCGTATCGATACCTACCGTTCAAGCGGTGCAGGCGGACAGCATGTCAACACGACCGACTCAGCCATCCGTATTACCCACATTCCTACCGGTATTGTCGTACAGTGCCAAAATGACAGAAGCCAGCATAAGAACAAAGCTTCAGCAATGAAGATGCTCAAATCGCGTCTGTATGAGTATGAGATGGAGAAGAAACAGGCAGAAATTGACGGAGTAGAGAAGAGTGAGATCGGATGGGGACACCAGATCCGCTCCTACGTACTGCAACCCTACCAGCAGGTCAAGGACACACGAAGCAACCAAGCCTTTAGTAATGTCGATGCTATTCTTGACGGCGACATCGACAAACTGCTTGAGGGAGTGCTGATCACACAGGCGAAGTAAGTGTAACTCACCCCTCCTCTTTATCTGATTTTTCATCAAGTTTCAACCATTTGGAGAGGGTTTTTGTAACAATCACGGCACCCAAAAATGCCACAATCACCATAATGACCGTGTAGAGTATCTGTCCAAGTGCAATTTTCATACTTCCTCCAGTACCTTCTCTTCAAGCCGATAGAGATGATCACATCTGGTGGCAAGCTGCATATCATGGGTAACAAGCATCAATGCCCCATCATACTCTCGCACGTAATCAAATAGTACATCCATTACCAGTGCCGCCGTTTCATTGTCAAGATTGCCCGTAGGCTCATCGGCAAAGATAATACGAGGCTTCTTGCTAAGTACTCTGGCAATAGAGACACGCTGCTGCTGCCCTCCAGAGAGTTCACCAATCTTCTGCCCCATCACCTCTGCAATCTTAAGCTTTTCAAAGATACTCTCATCTATCGACTCACCGGAGAGCATCGCTGCAACCTCCACATTTTCCAGCGCTGTCATCCCTTTAAAGAGATAGTGAAACTGAAAGATGATCCCCATCTCATAACGCCTGATCTCCTCTATCTCTTTTTGGCTTTGGGCATAAAGCTCCCTGCCAAAAAGCTTTACACTGCCGGTATCAGGCTGAAGAAAGGTAGAACAGATATGCAAAAGTGTAGATTTGCCACTGCCACTTCTGCCTACAATGGCTGCACTCTGCCCTGCATCCAATACCAGATCAACATCGGTAAAGAGTGTATAGTCAAAAGTGTGGGAGAGACCATGTGCCTCTAAAAGTGCTGTGGGCATAGAGAATCCTTTGATGAAATTGGTGTATTTTAGCATAAGGATTAAGGATTAAGGATTAAGGATTAAGGAATGAGGAATGAGGAATGAGGAATGAGGAATGAGGAATGAGGAATGAGGAATGAGGAATGAGGAATGAGGAATGAGGAATTTTAATCAAAGTGGTATTGGATGTCAAGGGATGTTTGAAAAAATAGAAATTAGAAGTTAATTGTTAATAGTGTAGAAAATTTCTGATTTGCTGTAGATTTGAGGGTTGTTGCGAAGGAGCTTACTCACAAGTAAGTGATTGAGTAAACTCCTCGACAGATGTGCCGAAGCAGGAAAATTATGCCATTTGTTTGGCTACTTCGGCTGCGAAATCTTCCTCTTCCACTTCAATCCCCTCACCTACTTCAAGACGAGTGAATGTAGTGATCTTCGCTTTTCCGCCAGACTTCTCTTCAAAGTACTCAGCAACCGTTTTGCTGTCATCCATAACGAATTTTTGGTCAAGCAAACACTGCTCTTGGTCAAGTGTTGTGTTATCAGAGATGAAACGGTCGA
>FPIB01000007.1_pt1 | contig 76017 bp, 73 predicted proteins | sample 1057271 | NCBI WGS metagenome assembly FPIB01 (sample SAMEA4473313, study PRJEB15554) | hydrothermal vent metagenome | biome: marine basaltic hydrothermal vent biome; feature: marine hydrothermal vent; material: water | place: Pacific Ocean | collected 2011-06-14/2011-07-23 | depth 1199 m
AGTTTAGGTTCAATCACAGAGGTGAAGATTTATACAAAATTTTGTTAAAAATCTTTAGAAAAGAACCTCTGAACTAGTCTATAGCCATACAGATATTTCAAAAAAACTGTTTGAAGTGATAGAAGGAAAATAAACGTATAAAATGCTGCATGCGAAAAACGCATGCGCACATTGCTATAGCTATCGCACTTATGCGATAGGCTCTGCTTTCTTGACATCGTAAAGGATATCATCCATTGGGTGGCGGTACATTGGCATAGCCAGACGTTTTTCATCAAGTACGTGTCCGATGAATCCGATAGAACGTCCAACAATGAAGAATGCATTGAGCGTTCCAGACTCGATAAATTCATCGATTTCAGGTTCACTGTATCCAAGTGCTCTCCACATATCTACCATCAAGATACCGATAGTACCATCCACATTGAGAATAAGGTTCTCTTTTTTGGATGTTGTCAGCGCCTCAACTGTTCTTGCATAGTCAAGCAGCGGTGTTGCTGGGAAGTTCTCGGCTGCAAAATCCATTAGACCTTTTACACGAAGATCCGGGTTTTTCAGAGACTTAATTCTGTGACCGATACCAGGAATTGGTATACCTTCTTTCTTCATATAGCCAAGGAATTCTGCCGGTGTCAGATCGTTGTCATCCGCATATTTAAAGTATTTTGCAGCACCGTCGATAGCACCACCAAATCTTGGTCCAATAGTCAAAAGTCCTGTTACCAGTGCTTCAACAACAGACTTGCCTGCTCTTGCAGTCACTTTGGCATTGTGCGCACCGGAAACGGCAGGTCCATGGTCTGCAACAGTTTTGATAACGGTTTCAATAAATTCAGTTGCCCATTTTGGATACTGTTTTTTGAACCAAAGCAGTGAAATCACATCACCGATACCCTTACCTGTGCTTGGAAGCGCTACAGAAGAGATTGGGAAGCCTGCATATGTTGCCTCTTCTCCTCTGTCATCAGAGATGGTACAGATGAACTGTTTTGGTCTTCTTACCTTTGGAATCTGTCTGATAGCAGGCTCTTCAATCTCACCGATAACACCTTGTGATTTCAGATCGTTGTAAACTTCGGCAATGGTTGCAGGAAGATCATTGAAGGATGCCGGTACATGAATACCTGCATCTGCCATCGCTGCATTTTTCGCTGCGGCCGTTTCGGCATCGGCATTTGCGGAAGCACCTGCGTGACCAAACTGTACACCTGATGAGAAATGTTTAGCAATGGTACCAATACACCATGCAATGATCGGTTTTTTGATCTTACCGGATTTAACCGCTTCAATTACTTTGTACTCTTCTGTACCACCGACTTCACCAAGAAGGATCATATACTTAACATCTGGGTTTTGTTCCATTCTAAGCAGGTTGTCGATAAATACTGAACCAACAAATCTGTCTCCACCGATAGCGACACCTTCTGCGATACCGTCAGCATTGATCGCGATAATGTTGGAAAGCTCGTTGAAAAGACCACCTGAACGGGTGACTAGTCCACATGAACCTGCTCTATGGAGTTTCGAATTGATGATGTTCTCAATAGTACCACCGATGTTGGCAATTTTGAATGCACCAGGAGCGATCGCACCAACCGTTGCCGGCCCGATAATTGTTACACCTGCATCACGCGCAGTTTGATTCATTTTTCTTGCCAGTCTTTCAGGAATTCCCTCAGCGGTAATCATAATAGTTTTGAACTGGCCTTCGATTGCAATCGCTTCCATAGTTACATCGTATGCTGTTCTGAATGATGCAAAGTTCAAAAGTACATCTGCCTGAGGCTGTTCTTTAACGGCTTCGCCGGTACTTTTATAAAGCGGTACCATGATCTCATCGCCGCCCCAGAAGAATTTTTCAAATTTGTTTGCACTTGTAGGTGCAACAATAGCCGCTACGGATGGTGTTTCTCTTCCAATAACATAATCATAATCCAGCATTCTCTGGATCGCTGTTTTATTGTTGTTCCAAAAAATTGCCTGTGTGTCTTTTGTAAATAGTCTGCTACTCATCTATGTTCTCCTACCCTTACTTCTCTAGTGCCATTCTTACAATGTCAGTGACGTGTGTTTCCGGTCCGTAAACTTCGATATCTAGTCCCAGTCTGTCAGCAGCCTCTTTGATGTCCTTAAGCCCTTTTTCATAGTTTGGTCCGCCACGGCGTACATAGATTTTTGTGTTATGCGCCTTGAGCTTCTCTGCCCACTCTTCCATCGCCTGAATAATACCGGTAAAGGTCTTTGCAACATCAGTAAAGTTTGCAATCGCACCACCGATGATAAGTACTTTGCCTCTTGGATCATCATAACGTGTCATGAGATCGAAAATAGTCTCAGCGTAGAATTTGGTCTCACCTGTTGTTGGTCCTCCGGAGTACTCTCCGTAGTTTGCGAGATCTTCAACACCGGCAAAGTCTGCAATCGTATCAGCATATACAACTGATGCACCACCACCGGCAACCATTGTCCAGATACGTCCCTGAGGGTTAAGGATAGTCAGTTTGAGTGAAGCACCTGACTTGGAGTCTGCTTCTGCAATAGCTTTCTCTTCAGGAGACTGGTCTTCCATACCGAATGCGGTTGGGAACTCGATATCACCCCATGCATCTCTCATCATAAATCCGGCAGTATCATCAAGTCTTGCAACGAGGTCAAGGATAGCCATTTCGCCATTGTCAAGCATAACAATTGGGTTGATCTCAAGATAGGCGAAGTTCATATCTCTGTAGAATTTGAAGAACTGGATAGCAAATGATGCGAATGCCTCTTTATTTTCTGCAGGAATATCAGCAGGAATATGTGCTTTAACCGCTTTTTCCATGTCAGTATCTGGCATATTGATAGGAATGTGTACTTCATTGACCTTTTCATCCCACCCTTCTTCTACTTCCATACCACCTTCGGCAGACATATAGAGTACATCATCCTCACCGACAGTTGTCGCGGAGATGTAATACTCCTGTTCCTGAGTATGCGGAGTGAACGGCTCAACAATAAAGTGTGTCAGGTGACCTTTTTGTCCAGAGAGCAGTGTCACTTCATGAGACTGTTTCTCATCGATCCATTTTGCTGCATCTTCCAGTGTCACATCACCCGGTTTTTCTACTTTAAACAAGACAAGATCGTTTTTACCACGCTTACCGAAAAGCATATCAGGCTTGGCAACCAGCGGTTCCTGATTGAGCCATTCAAAACCGTGCTCTTTTGCTTTTTCTCTCAGTTCATCACCACTGGTAACCAATACTGATTTGAATCCGTAGTGAAAACCATCAAAATATTCGTTCCAATGTTTTGCAAAAATTGCTTTACCATCGTACTCTCTAATTGCCTTTTGAGCCATCGAGTTCTCCTTTAATTTTGTTCGTTAAAGTGTATCATGCCATCAGTTTAAGTTTCGTTTGTCTAATCAAAACGATAAGAATTCTATAGATATTGTGTATTTTGGAAACAGTTTTTATCCCCATGTTATCTGCTACAGGAGGATATACCATAATAACGAAGTTGCAACGCTTCACGTCCTTTCGCTTCGTAACACTTTACACCTCTGTGCTTAAGTTCCATAGCGAGGAAATAGGGATCGTAGATACGGTTTGCAAAATGTTTTCCCTGTACTTTGGCATACAGATAAAGCGGTTTGTTAAAGAGTATTGCACCCACACTGAGTACAAGAGGAAATATAACAGCATAAAATGCATACCGGTAGCGTTTTTGAAACTGCGGCAAACGCACACGCATACTGTGGTTGAATACATCGACCATCGCGATCGTGGAGATCATGACATAGGGGGCGAAGTCTGTAATATAGACCTTCTGTCTGATCGAAAGCAGCAAAGAGACCGCCAGTGCTGTAAATGAGATATACCACATCAGGGTTTTCTTCTCCCGAAGCAAAATGCGGTATATCACATAGAAGAAATAGAGAAACAACAGTGGAGAGAAGACGGTGGCGTACAGTCCGAATATTTCTATAAAGTGTCCCGAAGGACGTCCTCCTATTTCGATACCTTTAGCAAGATAAACAAACGCAACAATAAAAGCTGCCGAGATCACCGAGAGTTGTTTGTTTCTGTGTGCGACGGCATAAAAAAGCAGTGCAAGAAAAAAGATGACCGATGCTTCATGAATAAAAAAAAGTGCCAGCATAATAAGTGGAAGTACCCAAAAATGCTGACGTTCATACAAAAGAACAAAAAAGAGTACCAGTGCCAAAACGACTATACCTACATTTGCCAATGCACTTGCCGTCATGATACCCGGAAGAAACATAAAAAGTGCGATAGATAGATAGACATCTTCACGTTTTGAAAAGTAACGCTGGCTAAGCTCATAAAAAATACGCAGACTCAAAAAAGCAAATATCAGGAAAAAGATACGCAGCCCAAATACGTTTGGAATAAGGGTATGTCCCCAGTGCATCAGCAAAGAGACAAAATCATCGGAGTGATAGAAGTTTCTTGCCTCGTGAGGGGTGACAGGTGTAGTATATGCCAGATATACAGACGCAAAAATATAGAAAAACAGAAGCCAGAGAAAGTGCTTCTTTTTCATCTTTGCATCCTCCGGTTAGAGTTTGAGAAAGTTATCGAGCATTTCGTGCCCATATTCGCTCATAATGGATTCAGGATGAAACTGTACGCCGTATATCGGCTTGTCTTTGATCTGAAGCGACATAATCTCTTCATCATCTTTGCTGTGTGATGTGGGAATAATATGTTCAGGAAGGTTTGCTTTGTTCACTGTCAAAGAGTGGTAGCGTGTTGCACGAAATTCTGCCGGAAGATCTTTAAAAATCGGAGTATCAACATCGACAGCAACCTGAGAGGTTTTACCATGCATCATCTGTTTTGCCCGAATCACCTCACCGCCAAACGCCTGTGCGATACTCTGGTGTCCAAGACAAATACCGAAAATCGGTGTCGTATCCGCAAATGTTTTGATCACCTCAAGTGTTACCCCTGCTTCATCTGGGGTAGAGGGACCCGGAGAGAGAATGATCTTTGCAGGATCAAGTGCCTTGATCTCCTCTATATCCATTTCGTCATTGCGTATCACCTTCAAATCTGCACCGAGCTCACGGCAGTACTGCACGACATTATAGGTAAAGCTGTCATAATTGTCTATCATCAATACCATCTGTTTTTTCTCCTTGCAAAGCCCTTTTATACGGTACCTGCAGATTTTATTCGATCTATAAACACAATCATTTCCCAATACAAAAGAGTACGTCTCTTTTCCAATGCGAATTATAGACAAATAAGCATCACATTATATCAAAAGCAGATATATTTCATTTGAATTGTACAGTACCCAAAAATCGAAATAGAAAAATAAACCATTCAGCAACGCCAACAATATATACTGATTTTTGAGAAGCTAAAGCAAATATTTGCTACCGTATGCATATTTAAATTTAACAGTGAGGAAGCACTAGAGCAATGGCTAAAACTTATGTAGATTTTAACGAAGCGGTAGCGGTTTCTTTGCAGCATGCAGAGGCAATAAATATTGGAGAGATCATTGGTATTGAGCATGCATTGGGGCGTGTGCTTTCTCAAGATATTATCTGTAGGAAAAACCTTCCCTCCTTCAACAACTCCGCGATGGACGGTTTTGCGGTAAAAGCAGCCGATGCGGGAAAGAGCCTGAAGATAAAGCGTGTGATCTATGCAGGAGAAGTACCTGAAGCTTCACTCAATGAGGGAGAGTGTTATAAGATCATGACCGGTGCACAGGTACCTGACGATGTTGATACGATTGTTCCTATTGAAGATGTCGTCAAATTTGAAAATGATGAAGTAACCCTTCCTCAGACACTTCAACAAGGATCATCACTTAGACGCAAAGGAGAGGAACGCAAAGAGGGAGAGGTACTCTTTTGCAAAGGAGAGGAAATTACGGCAAGAACTGTTGCTGTACTGGCTTCTCAGGGCATTGTTACCGTAGAGGTCTATAAAAAGCTCTCTATTGCGGTTGTCTCCACGGGAAATGAGCTTAAAGAGCCGTGGGAAGAGGCTTCTGAAGATGAGATTTACAACTGTAACTCTTTTGCTATTATCTCTACGTTGCAATCTAAGGGGTTTGATGCCTCCTATATCAAGGTGCTTCCCGATAATCTTGAAGAGACTATCGGTTTTGTCTTGGCATTGAAATCGTATGATGTCATCATCACTTCAGGCGGTATCTCTATGGGCGATGCCGATTTTGTAGGACGTGCTTTTGAATCCAATGGGCTGACAACACTCTTTGACGGGGTCAATATTAAACCCGGTCGTCCTATTATGATGGGGAAAATGGATAAGACATTTGTCATCTGTCTGCCCGGAAATCCATTGACGGCTATGGTCAATCTCTATCTCTTTGCCATACCGATTGTACGTAAAATACAAGGGCATAACGCTTACTATCATAATGTTGAATATGCAAAAAACAGCAGCCCCTTTAAAACCAAAACCGGTCGTGTCAATATAGTGCTTGGCCATCTACAAGCCGGTAACTTCCAAGCCACAAGAGACAACCGATACGGTTCAGGGATGATTACGGTGATGGAAGAGAGCAATGCTATGCTGATTACCGATACTGCCTTTTCAGGTGCAAAAGAGGGTACGGAGGTAAAAATCATTCGTTTAGACGGCATCTATTTGAGTGAAAAGGTTGATATTTTCAATAAACCTCTCTAAAAAAATATCCGTTAATACACTTTTAGTTCATTATACAAACTGTCCCGCTCTACTGGAGTAAATCCCGCATTTTTGATCATGGCTACAAAATCATCAAGTTTCATACCGTTGGCAGAGGCTGCACCCGCAGCGGACTGAATAGCCTCTTTTTCAATGGTACCGTCAAGATCATCGGCACCAAACTCCTGTGCGATGAGTGCGAGGTTGATAGTAGAGGTTGCCCAGTAGGCTTTGATATGGGGGATATTATCCAGTAAAATACGGCTGATGGCATAGGTTTTGAGTATCTCCTGTCCGGTAGGAAAATCTGTAACCTTTAAAAAGTTGTTGTCACGCTGATAAACCAATGGGATGAAGGCATTGAAGCCACCTGTCTCATCCTGTAGTTCACGCAGGCGAAGCATATGATCGATGCGGTGCGCACGCGTCTCGACATGTCCAAAGAGCATCGTCGCGTTACTCTCTCTGCCACGCTCATGCCACTTACGGTGTATATCAAGCCACTGATTAGAAGTCACTTTTCCTTTACAGAGGTATTCTCTGACACCTTCATCGAAGATCTCCGCTCCACCACCGGGTATCGAGTCCACACCGTTTTCGATCATCAGATCAAGTACCTCATCATAACTTAGCCCATACTGACGGTGTAAGAAGTCGATCTCTGCAGCTGTCATCGCTTTGATGTGTATATCGGGCAATGCCTCTCTGATCTTTCTAAACGCTCCCATGTACCACTCTACCCCGTCATGGGGGTTGTGTGCAGAGACGATGTGGAGCTCTTTTGCTCCGTTTGCAGCCGATTTTTGGGCAATCTCGACAATCTGTTCATGGCTCATCGTATACTGGTTTGGATTTTTTCTGCTGGCTGAATAGGCACAGAACTTGCAGATATCGGCACAGACATTGGTGGGGTTGATATGGCGGTTGATATTGAAAAAACTTTTATTGCCGTATTTTTCTCTGCGTATCTCATCGGCAAGCTCACCGAGTGTGTAGAGGTCAAGTTCGTAGAGTGCTTCACCCTCTTGCCGGTTCAGCCTCTCGCGATTGCGTACTTTTGCTTTCAGATCCATAGGAACATCCATAAATAATTTTGGGTATTATAACACTAATAGATTAGGAGCGAATAAGTGAACACCCTAAAACGTCAGATTGAAGCACTGCTGTATGAAAATGCACCCGATATTGAAATTGCAAAGCTGCTTAAAAAAGAGATCAAAAGCTATTTTAAAACACTGGAGGAGACCTTTTCCCATACAGGAGGAAAGGATTTTCTGGTCAAACATACCAAAAAGATCGATACCCTCCTAAAGCTCATCTATCAGGTAGCGCTGCGCTCTATGTTTGGTGACTATCTGCCTATGAGAAATGCCATTCCTGTCGGTCTGGTCGCGCTTGGAAGTTACGGTAGGGAGCAGCTTTGTGTCTATTCGGACATCGACTTGATGATCGTTTATCGGGATATCCCCGGATACAATGTCAAAGAGCTGATCGAAAAGATCCTCTACATTTTGTGGGATACAGGATTGAAACTTGGGCACAGGGTACATACAGTTGAGGAGCTGTACGATGTCTCCAAAACCGATATTACCATCAAAACGGCGTTGATCGAATCACGTTTTATTGAGGGTTCCCATTTTATCTGGACACACACACAAAATGCCATAGAGCGTATACGTCATGACAATGTAGAACGTTTCATCAGTGAGAAACTTGAAGAGCAGGCACAAAAACACCAAAAATACCCACTGACAATGGAGCCCAACCTCAAAGAGGGTGTGGGCGGTTTCCGTGATGCTAATCTGGTATTCTGGATCGGCAAGGTATGCTACCACATCAACAGCATTAAAAACCTGCCTGAACATATTGTCGAAGAGAAAGAGTACCGTCCGTTTCGTATTGCACTGGAGTTTCTCTTCAGGGTACGTTCCGCACTGCATCTTGCCGCACACAAAAAAGAGGACAAGCTTCGGCTTGAGATGCTACCCTCTGTTGCCAAACTTCTTGGGTATGAGGAGAGCCAACAGGGACATATGAAGTTTGCCAAAAAAGTAACGGAGTCTTTAAAGATCATTCGACTCTATAGCACGATATGGCTTGAGAGATTGACCTATGAATATATGGATCCGCCTTCTAAAAAACGATTTATCTATCCTAAAGGTAAAGATTTTAACAGCATGCTCAAACATATGTGCAAAGAGGCACAGACACCCTTTAGAGCACACCCGACATTTTTACGTGCCCTTATCGATGCACCACGACCGGAACGACCGGACAACACACTCTACAAAACCATTGGAGAGATATTTTACCAGCCATACGCCTACTCTATTCTTTCAACACTCTCTTATGCAAGATTGCTTAAATATACGATCCCTCCCATCAAAAAAGTGGTTGACCTGCCACAGTTTGACGGCTATCACCAATACGCTGTCGATATCCATTCTCTACGCTGCGTCTACCATCTTGAGCATATTGACGACAAAGAGATAGAAGTACTTTACCAAGCACTTTCTAAAGATGAAAAAGCGATGCTCAAGCTGGTTACCTTTTTGCATGATGCGGGCAAAGGACGCAAACGAGACCATCATTATGTCGGTGCTTCCCTTTTTAAAATCTTTGCACAGAAACTCAATATGCAGCAACAACTGATCGAAATAGGAGAGCGGCTGATACAGTACCATACCCTCATGAGCAATGTTGCACAAAGAGAGGATCTCTACAGTGAAAAGATCATCTTTGGATTTGCATCCCACTTCCCAAACAAAAAACTGCTCGATATGATCTACATATTGACCTATGCAGATATGAATGGTGTAGGGAGTGACATCTATAACTCTTTCTCTGCCAAGCTGCTACGTACCCTCTACAAACACTCACTTGAGGTACTTGGACGCACCGCTATGCTTGATGAGGCGGCAAAACGTGCCAAAAAAGAGCAGGCACTCAAACGGCATCCCGAATTCAAATCACTCAAACGCTCCCAACAGAACAAAATACTACAGATGCCTTCAAACCTGCTCTTTTTACGTTACCGCCCGGAACGCATCATAGAGATTGCCAAAAAAGCGTTTGAGACAGATCACTTTACCTACCACATCAGCAATCGTGAATATCTTACTATCGAGATCATCCGTGCGGACTCCATCAACCTCAGCTACCTGCTGGGAAAACTCAGCACACTTGAGGTGGTCAACATGGATATCAGCAAACTCTTCAATGAACTCAAATATTTCAAGATCGACTTTGCCACCCGTGTGGATGATGACGAGATCGTACTGATCGAGCAGATCATCAACGATGCGTTCGATCCTTCCAAAAAGAGTATAGAGCGAATACCACTGATCAAAGAAGAAGATATCGATATCGACTGCGAACACTCAAAAAGCTATGTGATCATGCACCTTCGCAGCAAAAATCAGCGGGGGCTGCTTGCCTATATCATTGATCTGTTCGATGAGATGGGCATTGACATCGTCACTGCAAAAGTACATACACTCAAAAACCGTGTACGTGATATGTTCCTCATCGAAAAGAATGGAAACTTTTGCCATAATACGGAACAAATTATCAAAAAACTCACAACAGACAAAAAGGAAGCATAGATGTGCGGTATTGTCGGCTATATCGGGCCAAAAGAGAAAAAAGAGATACTCCTTGACGGGCTTCAGGAGCTGGAGTACAGAGGGTATGACTCCGCGGGTATTGCCATTATCGAGGGGAAGAAGCTGCATAACTTTAAAGCAGTCGGAAAACTGGAAAACCTGAGAGAGAAGACCAAAGACTACACCTCAGAGGGTTTTGGCGTCTCCATAGGGCATACCCGCTGGGCAACACATGGCAAACCTACCGAACTCAATGCCCATCCGCATCTTGGTGCCTACTCCTATGTGGTACACAACGGTATCATTGAAAACTATCAGGAACTTAAAAAAGAGCTGCAGCAAGAGGGAGTCGGTTTTTTAAGTCAGACCGATACCGAGACCATTGTCCATCTCTTTGAAAAATATCATAAAGAGGGACTGGCTCCGTTTGAAGCCTTTTCAAAAACCGTTGCACGGCTGGAGGGAGCGTACGCTACGCTGCTTATCAGTGAAGCGGCACCCGATATGATCTTTTTTGCCAAAAACGGTTCACCGATGCTTATCGGATTTGACGGGGAAGAGGTCTATTTTGCCTCATCGGATACCCCGATCATCGGCAAAGCCAATGAAGTCTACTACCTCGAAGATGGTGAATACGGTTATGTACACAACGGCACTGTCCATCTCTTTGACGAACATGGTGAAAAAACATTTGCCACACAGCCACTTGTTGCGGATAAAGCGATGGCACAAAAAGACGGCTACCGTTTCTTCATGGAAAAAGAGATCTACGAACAGAGCCGCGTGATGGGAGAGACCATGATGGGGCGTGTGCTTGAAGAGGGTATTGTTCTCGATGAGCTTGAAGAGGACTTTTTTGACGGCATCAATGCCATCAAAATCTGTGCATGTGGAACATCCTACCACTCCGCTTTAACAGCAGCATACCTCTTTGAACGGCTTGCAAAGGTACGCTGTGATGTCGAGATCGCTTCCGAGTTCCGATACAAAGAGCCGCTGCTGACAAACGATACACTCTTTGTCACGATCAGTCAGAGCGGAGAGACTGCCGATACACTTGAAGCACTCAAAATGGCAAAACATGCCGGACTAAAGAGTCTAAGTATCTGTAATGTCGACAACTCTTCCATCGTTCGTGAAAGCGACACTGCCATTTTAACCCGTGCAGGCATTGAAAAAGGGGTGGCAAGCACCAAAGCCTTTGCGACACAGACGATGGTACTCTGGATGCTTGCACTCTATGTAGGACAGACAAAAGGTACTATCGATCACACCACTCTCAAACAGGAGATCGATGCGATGCTCCACACCCCCAAGGCGCTTGTCGTTACCGATGCGCTCCATGCAAAGCTTCACAGACTGAGCAAACGCTATCTGCATGGACACGGCTTCTTCTTTATTGGCCGTGACATCTTCTATCCGCTTGCACTTGAGGGAGCCCTGAAACTCAAAGAGATCAGCTACCTGCACGCAGAGGGGTATCCGGCAGGAGAGATGAAGCATGGTCCTATTGCTCTGGCAGACAGCGAACTCTTTACTATTGCCCTGATGCCAAAGACGATGCACTACGACAAGATCAAATCCAATGTAGAGGAGCTGAGCGCCAGAGATGCGACCATCTGTGCCATCTCACCACTGCCATTTGAACTTGCCGATGATTTTATACAAACCAACTACAGTTCCCACCCTATGGTAGAGTTCTTTGAGATGATGGTTGTCACACAGCTTCTTGCTTTGGAAATTTCTGTAAGACTTGGAAATGATGTAGATATGCCAAGGAATTTGGCTAAGAGTGTGACAGTAGAATAGGGAAATTGTTATGGCTATTTTTAAATGTAATGCATGTCACCATATTCAAGAAACTTCCAATCAGTATATTGGGAAAAAAGCACAATGTCCAAAATGTAAAGAGAAAGGAGATATCTACAATACGATATCATACATAAAAGAACTAACAGAACAATATCTTTTGCAAAAAAAGCTTTTAGACCAACAAGCGGAAGAACAAACATCAACAGAAACAGACCTTGATGTACTTGAAATACATGATGCTATTCCTATCGATAATTACGATATACACAATACAGATATTTTTTCCAAAAAAGATCACTTTGCACCAATTATAAAATGGTTTAATCAAAAATATATTCAAGCTACAGTAGACCCAAAAATGATGGATACCAGAGGTTATTTTGATGAAGCTGCAATCTATATGGGAACACATTACAAGATAATTGGCTCAATTATTCAACAGATAAAATATATACAAAGCAAAAACTATACTACTGTTAAAATTGTTTTGTCCAAGTATAGCAAAGAAGAGATCAAGCAGATATTGGATTTTTGTAAAAAACTTCATCAGTTCACTTTTATTGCAAGATACACCCATGTAAAAAAAGACAATATCATTTATCTAACTATACAAGACATTCCAAGAATTAAAAATTTTTTCAGTGGTATGTGGATGGAATGGTTTGTTTTTGTCAAGCTTGTTACTTTTTTCAAAAATAATGATCTTAATCTTCCTATTGTAAGAGGAGCAGAACTCACATTTCAAAACAAAGAAAAGAATGAACTTGATATATTTTTTCTAAATAATCAAGATGCACCCTTTTGTATTGAATGCAAGACAGGAGAATTTAGACAAGATCTAAACAAATATTTCGAATTACGAAAAAAATTAGGTATTAAAAAGGAACACTTTTTACTTTGTGTATTTGGTCTAGAAAGAGAACAGGCGGAAAGTTTGACTACAATGTATGAGATTACGTTGGTTAATGAAACTACGCTAATGGAGTATATTGAAGCTCTCTTTTAATCATGATTAAATCACACTTTCCCTTCAAACACCTATATCAAAACTGATTTCATATTCAGGTTACAACATCCTACGGTGGTTATTACATGGATATTTTTAGCGGTGGAAACCCGACCTATAAACCTAATTTTATCTTATCATGTGCATAGTTATGTACAAGGGTTTGGATGAGATTTTGGTAGCCTATACCCATCTCTTTGGCTCTTGCCTTAATAATAGCCAAATCACTTACTGCAAAACGGATAGTCGTCTGCTTTTTTTCCTGTAATGACTTTGTATATGCAGCACTTTGTGCATACATTTCTTTCTCTTTTTTAGACAAAGGCTTATCTTTCCATTCTGCATTTTCTACCTCATCCAACAAGACTAACTCTTCTGCATCATAGACAAATGTATCATTTTTCATTTTGGGCTCCTTTGAACTCTTTTTCCAGTTTTCTGCTGGGAATGATTGTCTTTAAAAATATCTCTTCATCGTTTTCCACAAAAGGGACATAACAGATATATCCGTTTAACTCCAATACAAAGATAAATTGATGAGAGTAACGCTTTTTGTCAGGATGCTCCCGTATAGCCAAAATCTCTTGATTTTCCAACTTCTCCAACACCATCTCAAAACTCAATTTTCTCTGTATAAGAAGAAGCTGATTTTTCTCTTCATTCCATCGTATAGGCTTCAAACTCTATCCTTAACATATCACTTAATTATAGCTTTTTGTAGATGCTGTGTCAATACATATTGTCTTAAATGATGTTGCCATGACAAACAAAAATGATTTTTTCATGTTTGTTTACTTCTTGGTTGATTTGCGAACCACTCTTTACACAACTGCCGATAGAGCACCTTGTACGCTTCAAGTTTCCCAGGGTGGTACATTCCCTTAAAATATGATTTGCAAAAAAATCTCTCAGACTCCTGATCAAGCGCAAATTCTACACAGACTGCCGCAATATCAGCATAGCGGTCGTTGTACGCTGCATACTCGTAGTCAATGAACATCAGGGTACGATCATCCCGCCAGAGCAGATTTTGAGGGTTGGGATCGTGATGACACAAAACAGGCTGGATATCATACGCTGCAATGGTCTGACATGCCTCTTTTACTTCGGGTGTGTGTTCTTGAATCTGTGACGGCAGATCGATATTTGGTGCTTCACAGGAGAGCGCATGCAGTGTTTGAAGCGTTTTGGCAAGGGTGGCAAGTGCGGTCTTGTTGAGTGTTGTACGGTCTCTTCCATGTACCCATGCCATGAGTATCCATGCCAAGTCTTTGTCTTCTATCAGGATCGGGGGAGCGATGCCCTCTTTTGCGGCACACTGCTGTATGCGTATCTCAGCCTGGCGATCAATGTTTTCTTGCTGAAATACCCGAAGCAGATAACGGTGCTCTCTGGTTGTCACCAAATAGTTTAGATTGCAATAGCCCTGTGATGCAACCGGAGTAATGGTTTTAATGGGATCGTTTTTAAAAAGCGGGAACTTCTCAAGTATGGCTTTGTTCACGGTACGCCTTTTTCCAGCTTGCATAGCCGTAAAATGCCAAAATAACATAGAGTACAAAAAGTACGATGGTTGCGAGGTAGCCTGAGCGATAGTAAAGCACGGTTGCGGCGGAATCAACCACCATCCAGTAGAGCCAGTTTTCCAGTACCTTCTTTGCCATCATCCAGGTAGCGATCCCTGAAAAGACCATCACAAACGCATCGTGGTAGGCGAATTTCGCACCGGCATAGGTTGAGGTAAGATACCCCAAAAGTATGGTTCCCACACTCCCCGCAGCAATGAAAACCAGATGGTGCTTCAAATGCCATCGGCTAATAGAGAGGCTCTCTCCCTGATCATCTTTTTTCCAGAGCATGAAACCATACACTGCCATGACCATGTAGTAGAAGTTAAGAATAGAAGAGGCTACCAAAGCACCGTCCCAGAAGATGACCGTGTAGATCAGTGTGCTCAAAAAGGCAAACGGCCATGCCCACTGTGACTCTTTGGCTGCCAGAATGACATAGACAATACCAAGCAGTGTCGCAACGATCTCCCAGCCGGACATTTGTGCAAATGCTGCCACTATGGACGCTGTGGAAAACTCCATTTAAAAACGGCCTTTCATACCTATCCTTTAAAAATCATATGATAGCGTAAATCCAAACGTTCTTGGATCTCCTTTTTGTGTATAGAGTTCAGACTCGTACCCGTTGGCCGGATTGTTCCCAAAGTAGAACCCTCTACTCTCGTAGGTCTCATCTGTAAGGTTTCGCCCCCACAGTGTCGCTGTCCAGCTTCCATGCACGTAGTTCAGGCTGCAGTTTACGAGTGCATACGCTTCAGATTTTTGGTCATGCGTATTGGAGAAGTAGTAGCTTCCTCTGCCCTCAACATTGCTTCTAAATATCCAGTTTTCAAGGAACGTATAGTCAAATCCGAGATTATACTGGTATTTGGGTGACTGTGCCGGCGCACGTCCTGTCAAGTCGGCAGTATATTCGTCAAACTCCGCATGCAGCAGTCCAAGCTGTGCAAAGAGGTGCAATGCTTCTGTTGGATAGTAATCTGCCTGTGCTTCCAGCCCGTAATAGCTTGCTTTTGCCGCATTGGAAAGGTAGTCTGTAAAACTGTGTTCATCTTCCTGATAGAGCTTCACCTGCATATCTTTGCGCTTGCCGTAGAAAAGATTGACACGGGTGATCAGTGCATCATTGAAAAAAGAGGCATTCTGACCCACATCAAGGTTCCACAATGTCTCTGTCTCAAAACGCTTTTGTGATTCAGGCAGCGTGGTACCCGCATTGACCCCACCGGGCTTATAGCCACGTGAGAGTACCGCGTAGTAGTGCTCTGTATCGGTACGGTCATAGGTCACCCCTACTTTTCCGCCGACCATTGTCTCATCATTGTCAATGACAACACTGTTGGAGTCATCATAAGACATATCCCACTTCTCAACACGCAAACCTGCAATCATGGTTGTCTGTGTATTCATATGCATATCGAGCTGACCGTACAGCGCCGCATTTTTAGAGGTATAGCTGCTGTTAAAGTGCTCCTGTGCACCGTAGTCGGTAGGATGGTAGCGCTGCAGGTCTTCATCGTACTTCTTGCCGTAGATACCGACTGTCCAGTCTGTTGTCGCAGCGAAGATGCGTCCTGCTTTGTTAGACATCAGGCGCATATCAAAATCCGTTTGGGTTTTGTCACGGTCATACGAGTCAAACCCGCGGTATGGCCAAAGGTCATCACTAAATGCTCCTACATAACTCCAGTCCTCATCGTAGCTGTAGAGTGATCCTGTACTAGAGTGCGTCAGTGCTGTTACCATGCGCATCGTATCAAAATCATAGGTAGATTTAAGCGCTACCGCATCGGTCTTTTGGCTGTCCTCTCCGGGCTGATCTGACTGGGTTGTACGTGTGTTTTCCAAGGAGAAGGCATCGTACCCGTTGTCAATATCGGCATGAATGTAGTTCAGGTCGATCGTATGACGGTCACTGACAAGCCAGCGCAACTGTGTTTTGATGGTCAACTCATCGATATTGTTGGTGTCTTTGCGTCCAAGATAACTGTTTTTCATATAGCCGTCACTGCTGTTTTGGAAAATGCTAATACGCCCAAGCAGTCTGTCATTGATCAGTGTACCGCCTACGGCTGCACCGAGGGTATAGCTGTTGTAGTTCCCTACACCGGCTTCAATGTGTCCCTGGGTCTCTTTGGTAGGTGCATTGCTCTGCAGTGTTACAACACCCGCCATACCGTTGGCACCAAATGTCGTACCCTGCGGTCCTCTAAGTACCTCGATCTGCTTCACATCAAAGAGTGTCGCACCAAGTCCCAGATGAGAAAAATCGATCCCGTCAATGATCAGCCCTACCGAGGGATTGATAGGTGTTTCAAACTGGCTTCTCTCTCCAATACCCCTGATCTGGATATATTTGGCTTTGGAAGCACCTGCTGTAAAGTTGACATTGGGAAGCGTACCGATTACTTCAGGCAGTGAAAGCTGCGTTTTATCCGCAAGCTGTGCCTCATTGAGCACGGAGACACTGCCGGTTGTCTGTGAGAGTTTTTTGGCTCTAAAGTCTGCATTGACGACAATAGGATCAAGGCTGATCTCTTCTGCTGCAACTGTTTGTATTCCCAAAGCCGCTACGGCCGCAAACGAGAGTGGTAAAAGTCTATAGTTCATGGTTTCCCTTGTAATATAAAAAATATAATAAACAGAAAAAGTTGTAGGTTTGAAGTACAGAAGCCATCAAAGCAGTACAACTCTTCCTTACGCCGGAATTGTCCGGGTCAAGTTCTGCGGGTGGTATCTCAGCCCAATGGAGCACCCCGAGAGTTTGATAGGTAGGTTATACATTACAATCAATTTAAGAAGGCTTAATTATAATCTATGCAATGCCTGTGTTTAGGGCGTTTGTATCGTATCCAAAACACACCTCTATGCAAGGTATTATTAGAAGTGTCTTTTGCTAAAAGATAGGCTCTTTGCGTTTTACAGTATCTCTCTTGTAAGATAGAGAGAGTGCGGATGAGGATTTGAGTTTTTTATAAAAAAAGTTTTTAGCACTTTTTATACTCTGTGCCAAAGACAATCCATCCGCCAAATAGGTAGCAATAGCAGAAGAGAGCAAACAGCCCGTACCGTGCGTATGAGAAGTTTCAATACGAGGGGTAGCAAAACGGGTAATACTTGAAGTCTCTACCAAATAATCTGCCGCTTCATTCTCTACGGTATGTCCCCCTTTAAGCAAGAGATTTTTTGCCCCGATTGCAAAAAGGGCTTCCGCCATTTTGGGAACCTCTTTTGGTGTGCCTTGATAATCGCTTCCAAGCAATGCATTAATTTCAGGAAGATTGGGAGTAATTAGCCTACAAAGAGGAAATAGTTTATCAACCATCACCTTAACAGCCTGAGGTTCAAGCAGAACCTTTCCGCTAGAACTTACTAGTACCGGATCAAGTATCACATTAGAGAGTCGGTATCGATGGAGTATCTTTGCTACAGTCTCAACTGTCTTGGTATTTGCGAGCATACCTATTTTTACTGCATCAATTACAGTATCTTCCAACAAAGTCTCCAACTGTGCTTCCAGCATAGAAATAGATACCGCTTCAACAGCCTTTACCCCAGTAGCATTTTGTGCCGTCACGGCAGTTATTGTACTCACACAGTATCCGCCAAGTGCATGTACGGTTTTGGTATCCATAATGATACCAGCACCCCCGTACGGATCATATCCGGCAATACTCAATACAGTTGGCGTATGTTCAGATATCATAACGTTTAAATACCTCCATAAGTATCTCTGTTTTTACTTTGGAAACAGTGCCCATTTCATCAAGCACCCCAGAAATCATCGCAATGCCGCTTGCCGCCTTCGTCTTTGCCACATTTTCAATATTGTCGATGGTAATGCCTCCGATCGCCACAACAGGGTAATCTACCGCTTCTGCCCACCTTTTGAGCAGTTCGGTACCTACTGTATCATACTTTAGCTCTTTGGAGATAGGTACAAACACAGGACCGATCGCGATGTAGGAAGGTTCAAACCCCAGAGCAATATCGATCTCTTCAGGCGTATGGGTACTGATACCAAGCCGCAGACCGGCATTGTAGATAGCATCGATATCCGCCTTTTGAATATCCTCCTGCCCCAAGTGTATACCATAGGCACCATGTTTGATGGCAAGCTGCCAGTAGTCGTTGACAAAAAGCCGTACATCAAACTCTCGTGAGACGGCTATGGCTTCGACAATCTCACGCTCAAGTGCGCCGCCCTCAAGGTCTTTCACCCGAAGCTGTGCTGTGGTAATGCCACATTCATACAATGGTCGCAGCTTCTCTGCCCTGTCAACCACCGGATAGATACCAAGCGGTCTCTCATCACATTTTAGAAATCGCATTCCTCTCCTTCGTTCTTTTAGGGGATAACCACTGGCGTTATCCTCCCTACTACTCAATAGAAGCATTGCAAAGCAATGCCTACCTAAACTCTTCTCTATTCACTCTTCACTCAAAGAGTTGCCACGCAACTATTTGCCCTGATGCCAAAACGGCGTACCAACCGTCGGTGTGGAGGGTGAGGCAAACTCCCGCTCCTGCATCGCACCCGCTTCGTAACCTGTACGTCCTGCTTCAACTGCCAATGCAAATGCTTTTGCCATCGCTACAGGATCCTGTGCAAGCGCTACAGCAGAGTTGAGCAATATACCGTCATAACCAAGTTCCATCGCCATCACCGCGTGTGAGGGCTTGCCAATCCCCGCATCGACGATCAGTGGCATATCGGGGAAGGCTTTGCGGATCGCTTTAAGATTGTAGGGATTCATCAGTCCTTTGCCCGAACCGATAGGCGAACCCCACGGCATCAATATCTTACATCCTGCATCAACAAGCTTTTTTGCCACCACCAAATCATCGGTGGTATAGGGGAATACCTCAAACCCCTCCTTCACAAGTACCTTTGCCGCTTCGACCGTCCCGTAAGGGTCTGGCTGCAGGTTGTACTGGTCACCGATAACCTCAAGTTTGATCCAGTTGGTACCAAATACCTCTCGTGCCATCTGCGCAACGGTGATCGCCTCTTTGGCGGAGTGGCACCCTGCCGTGTTTGGCAGTACCTCTACCCCAAGGTTTCGGATGATCTTCCAGAACCCCTCACCTGCTTCTTTGTTGACACCCTGACGACGCAATGAAACTGTCACCACCTGTGCCTCTGAAGCCCTGATGGCATCCTCCATGATTGCCGGCGACGGGTAGAGTGCCGAGCCTATAAACATCCTTGAAGCAAGCTGCTTTCCACCGATCTCCCACTTTCCATGATTTGCTTCCATCATCTTTGTCATCCTGCACTCCTTTATCTATATCTCTTCTCTATTCACTTATCCACCGCTAACAGGAGCCAGTACATCAACCTCATCACCCGATTTCAGATGAGTTATTTCAAATGCATCTTTGGGAACGAACTCCCTGTTGACCGCAACCCCAAGCCATTCATTATGAAAATTGAGCTCTTTTAACATCTCTTTAATATTGATCCCTTTGGGAAAGGTTTTTCTCTCACCGTTTACAGATACCGTTATCATTGTCATTGCATCTTCCTTATCCCTTCATTGAGTGCCTTCTCCACTATGGCTGGAGAGAGTAGATAGCCATGTCGGTAGAGCCCGTTGATACGCGTCAGCCCCTCTTCGTTCTCTATGCGCGGCAGGTTGTCTTTGAATGCCGGACGGCAGTTTGTTTCACTGTTGACCACCCGTGCCTCGCCAAAGTTGGGATGGACAGTATAGAGTGCCGAAAGCAATTCCATACTCGAACGTACCGAAATAGGTGACACATCTTCACTCTCTATCTCCGTTGCACCAATGAGGTAGCGTTTGTAGCCCGTTGTCTGTGAGAGCTTACAGTCTGCACAGTACTCCAGATCTATCCCTTCACAACCATTGCCACGCGGAACGATATAGAGTTTGTAGCGTGGGTGCATCAGACGTGTGGGGCGTGTAATATCGATATCGTTCGCCTCAACCCAAAGTACCTCTCCACGCACGCCGCGCAGGTTAGAAAAGTGCTCTTTGGCACCCAACCCGCGCGTATCAAACACCCAGTCAAATGTTTCGACACCCTCTTTGGTATGAACCTTTTTGGGTTCGAGTTTCTCTACCGGTGTATATTCACGAAAGTGGACATTTTGCATACGGTCAAAGTAGTTGACTGAAAATGCCATAAAACGCTGTGCATCTACCACACCCTCTTCCGGAATAAAAAAGCCCTTCGGGTGCATGGCAAGATCCGGCTCAAGCGTACCAATTTGGGTTTTATCAAGCATCTTAATACTCTCTGCCGAATCGACTTTGCGTTGCAGCATCCCAATAAAATGTTCAAGCTCTCCCATATCCTGCGGGTGGGCAGTGACAATTGTACCTCTTTGCTGATAGCCATCAAAGAGTCCGATCTCTTTTAAAAGTGCCGGCCAGAGTTCGATAGAACGTTTTCCTAACTCAAAAATGACCGACTCTGCCGTCTCAAGCTCCGCATATGGAGCAAGCATCCCCGCGGCTGTAAAGCCTGCTGCACTCACTCCCTCTTTGGAGTCTTTCTCAAAGAAGGTAATGGTATGGTCACCGCTTTGCAGCAGGTTGAGCGCAACAACCCTGCCTGCCAAACCGGCACCGGCGATAGCAATATTCATTGGTTTTTCCTCGTAAATCGTCTTTTCTTCCTACTTTTTTAGAAAAAGTAGGCAAAAAGCGTTACTTTTGCAATTGTGCTGACGGTGACTCCAGCACCGTGCTTCGCACATATGGGCGCTTACGCACCTGCACAAAAAGTGCAAAAGTAACATAAAAGTTTTTTAATAGAAACATTGCAAAGCAATGCCTACTACCTGCTACTTACTACCTGCTATTTCCTCGCTTATATAAACTTCCCCGCCAAGCTCCTGGAACTTCTGGCTCATCTCATCCATTCCCTGCTTGATCTCCTCATCCGAGAGGTTCTCCTGCTCTTCGGCATAGTCACGCACCTCCGTAGAAATCTTCATGGAGCAGAATTTTGGTCCGCACATAGAGCAGAAGTGAGCTACTTTAGCTGATTCCATCGGCATGGTTTCGTCATGGTATTCACGCGCACGCTCCGGGTCAAGCCCAATGTTGAACTGATCGATCCATCTAAACTCGAAACGTGCCTTGCTCATTGCATGGTCACGTGCGATGGCACCAGGATGCCCTTTGGCAATGTCGGCAGCGTGTGCAGCAAGTTTGTAGGTAATGAGCCCCTCTTTGACATCGTCTCTGTCGGGCAGTCCAAGGTGCTCTTTGGGTGTCACATAGCAAAGCATTGCCGTACCGTACCAGCCAATCATTGCCGCACCGATACCCGATGTGATGTGGTCATACCCCGGTGCGATGTCTGTCGTTAACGGCCCGAGTGTGTAAAACGGCGCTTCGTGGCAGTACTCCAGCTGTTTTTCCATATTCTCTTTGATCATATGCATCGGCACATGCCCCGGTCCCTCTATAAGTACCTGCACATCGTGCTTCCATGCGATCTTTGTCAATTCGCCAAGGGTTTTGAGCTCTGCAAACTGCGCTTCATCATTGGCATCGGCAACTGAGCCCGGACGCAATCCGTCACCAAGAGAGAAGGTGATGTCATACGCCTTCATAATCTCACAGATCTCTTCAAAATGTGTATAGAGGAAGTTCTCTTTGTGGTGGTGGATCATCCATTTTGCCATGATCGACCCGCCACGGCTGACAATACCTGTCACACGTTTGGCAGTCATCGGCACATGGTGCAGCAAGAGCCCTGCATGGATGGTAAAGTAATCCACCCCCTGCTCTGCCTGTTCAATAAGCGTATCTCTAAAGACCTCCCATGTCAGATCTTCTGCTACACCGCCTACTTTTTCAAGCGCCTGATAGATCGGTACCGTACCAATAGGTACTGGTGAGTTGCGCAGTATCCAGTCACGTGTGGTGTGAATGTTCTTTCCGGTACTTAGATCCATCACCGTATCAGACCCCCAGCGTGTCGCCCAGACCATCTTTTCAACCTCTTCGGCAATGCTTGAAGTGGTTGCGGAGTTTCCGATGTTGGAGTTTACTTTGACAAGGAAATTACGCCCGATGATCATCGGCTCCACTTCGGGGTGGTTGATGTTCAGCGGAATGACCGCACGCCCCTCGGCTACCTCTTTTCTGACAAACTCAGGTGTGATCTCATCAGGCAGGTTCGCACCAAAGTTCTCTCCCTTGAGCCTGCCGTTACGCTCCTCGTCGGCAAGATACGCTTTTGTCCACTCCAGCTTCTGGTTCTCACGGATGGCGATAAACTCCATCTCCGGTGTGATGATCCCTTGACGCGCATAGTGCAGCTGGGTAACGTTTTTGCCTTTCTTTGCACGCAGCGGCGTTCTGTGAAGCCCCTTGCTGCCTGCGGTAACAAACTCCAGTTGCTCGTCGGTGTTGTAGCCGTTGTCCACCGGCTTGATGATGCGCCCCTTGTAAGTCTCCACATCGCCTCTTGCCTCGATCCACTCCTTGCGGATAGGGTCGATCCCCTTGGTAACATCGATCTCGACACTGGGATCGGTATAGACACCTGAGGTATCATAGACGACAAGCTCCTCATCATTAGTCAGTGTGATCTTTCGCATCGGTACCCTGATATACGGATGGATCTTGCCTGATACATATACCTTTTCAGATCCCGGAAGCGGATCACGCGTGATGATCTCTTCGCTCGCTTCAAAAAGCGACTTGGTTGTATTCATGGATGTTGTCATGGTGTTTTCCCTTTTTACTTATGTTCAAATTTAAAAAGTATGTAGGGAAGAGAGTAATAGAGAGTGAGGTAGAAAAAATATCTTCTTTTTCATGCTCGACAGTAGTATTACAAAGCTCTTCCTTACGCCGGTATTGTCCGGGTCAAGTTCAACGGGTAGGCTTTTGCGGCCTTCTCAGCCTCAACTTGTGAGGCACCCCGAGAGTTTGATAGTGTCAATATAGTCTAATAAAGATAAAAATTCTCTTAAATATTTAACTTTTGGGTTAACATGACATTCTCAAAATTAATTTGTAAAACATTTCTTTAAACATTTTCTTTAGATGGTATCATCTTTTTCACAAAAGGAAGGGAAGTGACCAGACTGATCTTTTTGGTTACCAAACCTGCCAACAAACTTTCAAACATAGCGTCATAGTAACTTTCATAAGAAGATTCCACATCCATAAAGCCGTCAATAATCACAGATGCCAGTCCATGCAGTGAGGACCAGACCACTACCGTCTGGGTAAAACTCTCTTCTTTTTTCAACAATCCTTTTGCCTGCCCCTCTTCAATGGTTTTTTTGAGCGCACCAAAACCGCTGCATTCATCTCCAAGTTGTATAACCTCTTCACGTATGTGGGCATACTTTTTGCCAAAGAGCAGCCGATAGAGATTAGGATTGTTTCTGGCATAGTCAATATAGGCTTTCCCTCCAAGATAAAAACGTTCAACCAAAGGTGTATCTGTTTGTAAAAGTACAGGAGAAACAGCCGTATCAAATTGCTCAAAACCTGTAGTGATGATGGTTTCAATGAGTGCATCTTTGGATTTAAAGTGTCGATAGATCGCAGAACGTGAGGTATGGGTGGCATCAGAGAGAACTTTGAGTGTGAGTTCTTCAACGCCATGCTCCCGTATAAAATCAAATGCAATTTTGAGCGACTGCTCTTTCAGGTTTCCATGGTGGTAATCTTGTTTTTTCATAAATTTATTATAACACAAAGTAAATGTGAACAATGTTCACTTAAGAAAAATAATGTTAACATTGTTCACATTTGAAAAAGGATAGATCATGAAACTAAAGAAGATCATTGCAGGGAGTATGTTTGCAGTAATGATGCTGCATGCACAGAGTGCAAAAGAGATTGCCAAAAAATCATTTGAGAAGATGTCGGGTTATCAGAGCAGTATTTCGGAAACCAAGATGGTACTTAAGAACGCACAAGGTGCTACCAATACACGAAAAATGCTCATTAAGAAACTTGAAAGCAGCAATGGAGACAAGTCTCTCATTGTTTTTCTCTACCCGATGGATATTAAAGATACGAAGCTTCTTAGTTATGAGCAGATAGGCAAAGATGACAAACAGTGGCTTTATCTGCCGGCACTCAAACGGGTAAAACGTATCAGTTCGAGGAATAAATCGGGCTCTTTTATGGCAAGTGAATTCAGCTATGAAGATATTGCCTCCCAAAATTACAGGAATTACAGCTATAAAAGCAAAGCAGAGAAAGTTACCAAAAACGGCAAAACATACTTAAAGATAGAGCGTATTCCAAAAGACAAACACAGCGGCTACTCCAAACAGGTTGTCTATATTGAACCAAAGACCTATCTGGCAAAATTCGGCGAATATTATGACAGGAACGGAAGGCTGCTTAAAAAGGTCTCTTTTCTCAAATACAGAAAGATCAACGGCATCGACCGTATTGTCAAAATGGAGATGAAAAATGTACAAAACGGCAAAAGTACGCTGCTTGTATGGGAGCATGACCATATAAAAGCAGGATTGAATAGTGCTGACTTTTCAAAAAGAGCCCTCAAATGAAAAATCCGATTATATTGATACTTATCTCTTTTGCATGGCTTGGAGCAGTTGACTTTACCGGCAGTATTGATATAGCACACAGTGGCTATTCCCACGCTTCAGATGAGACGGAAACGAGCGGATATCTTGAATTTGGAAACAAGAACACACTTTTTGAAAGCAAGATGAAGTGTATCTACCTTTACAGTGATCGGTATGAAGAGAGAAGATACTTCTACCTCAATGAGCTTTTTGCAGCGAAAAATACGGAAGACTATCGGTTTGAAATTGGAAAACGTATTATATTTTGGGGAGAGCTGGAGGGGTACAATATTACAGATATCTTCAATCAGAAAAACTATCTGCTTGATCCGTTTGACAAAAGTGCCAAACTGGGAAGCTGGTCGGGTACACTCAGCCGGTATTTTGGTGATGATCTGTTTGAGGCAGGGGTAAAGTTCTATGAAGAAAACCTTGATCTTTCAGACCCCCATACCCCCTACTACCCTCTGCCAATACCGTACAGTTCCAGCCTGAACCTGCAGGAGGGGCGGTATACACCTACACTTTATCTCAGTTACACCTTGACAAGTGAAAAGATTGTCGAAAGTGAGAGCCGGATCATCCTGTGGCACGGCTATGACAATAAACGTAATTTCATCCCGATAGAGTATGGTCAGAGACTGGCACAGTATGCCTACAGAGTGAACAAAGCACTTTTTTTGTCCCACATTGTCTATGAAGATATGATCTTTAAACTGGAAGGAAGCTATACGCATATTATTGACTATGCACCGATGAGTGACTATGGGCAGTTTGGCGTGGGTGCGGAAAAGAGTCTGTATGATATAGGCGGTACGGATGTTACCTTTTATACCGAATATTACCGTTATATATACAAGGATGATACAAAGGTTAAAAATGTGGATATATCAGAAATCTACAATGATGATCTTTTTCTGGCAGCAAAGCTCAATTTCAATGATACTCGAAGCAGCGAACTGAGAGCAGGAATGCTTTATGACTTGGGAAACAGTGAAAAAGTTTTTAAAGTGGAAGCGAAAATGAGGCTGTTAGACCGTTTTGTACTGCATGCTCTGTGGCTGCATATTCTACCTGATGACAATACACTTTTGTCTGCGTTTGAAGATCATACCCGAATAACATTCGGCATACGTTATACCTTTTAGGAAGACACATGAAAAAATATATAAACTTTTTAGATCAACACAAATATAAACTGATATGGTCAATTACCATTATAACCCTTTTACTCTCATACTCCTTAAAAAATATCGCCTATGAGGGAAGTTACCGCATCTGGTTCGATGCAGACTCCAAGATCATCACCTCTTATGATGCCTTTAGAGATACCTTTGGCGGTGACGATACTTTTGTCGTTGCTTTTGAAGACAAGGAGGGGATATTCAGACCAAAGGCGATCCAAACCATCTTGAAACTGACACGTGAATTTAAAAAGATCAACGGGGTTCAGAAGGTAGATTCTCTAACGAACTACCAGTACATACGCAGTGAAAAGGATGATATTATCGTAGAGGATTTTATTGAAAATACCGCCGATCTGCAATCCAAAAGAGAATTGGCACTTCATGATCCTCTTATTTTGAACCACCTGATCAGCAAAAACGGGGAAACAGCTTTAATCGCCGTAAAACTTGCTTCTTCACAGGGAAGTGATGAAGCCGTCAACATAACGGTTATGCAGAAGCTTCAAAACATACTTAAACAGACGCAAAAAGAGACGGGATATCGTTTTTACCTCTCCGGTGTGCCTGCCATAACTGCCTCTCTTGTTACCGTCTCCCGGCATGATGCCCTGCTGCTCATGCCTTTGGCCGTTGTGATCGTTGTGGTGATGCTTTGGCTTCTTTTTAGGGATATCATGGGAGTTATTGTCCCTTCTGCTGTCATTGTTTTTACCTTTTTGATCGTTTTGAGTATGCAAATGCTGTTGGGTTACAAACTCAATAATTTTACGGTCAATATCCCTTCCTTCATTTCAGCGATCGCCATTGCCGATGCCCTGCATCTTTTTCTGGCATGGGTCTACTACAGACAAAAGGGACTAAAAAACAAAGAGGCGGTCACTGTGGCACTGCAAAAGAATTTTCTTCCTATGGCTATGACCTCTTTTACCACGGCAACAGGTTTTGCCACACTGGGCTTAAGTGCCATAGAACCTATTGCTACCCTTGGACTTGCCATTACCAGCGGAGCGCTTATTGCTTTTGTGCTGAGTATAACACTGGCACCGGCGATCCTGCTGACACGCAAAGAGGAACATGCAGTCAAACCGGTACACTTTTTGGATCTATCACAAATCACAGGGTATGGGGCGTTCATCAAAAGACATGACAGGAAGATCATTCTGTTTTTTGCGGGGCTGTTCCTGTTTGCCGGGTATGGGCTGCGCTATATCAAAGTAGACAGCAACAGTATCAAGTATTTTTCACCTGATACAGTGGTGCGAAGCGGCAGTGATTTCATCGAAAAACATATTACCGGACCGATGGTGTATGAGGTGGTGATTGATGCTGCAAAAAAAGAGGGGATCAAAGATCCAAACTTTCTTCAGCAGATCATCGCTTTTGAAAAGGAGTTAAAACAGAAGTATCTGGCGGTACGCTTCAGCATATCACTCAAAGATATTATTCTTAGAATGCAGAAGGTTTTAAACCCCGATGCCGATACAATACTTCCCAAAGAGAAGAATCTTGTAGCGCAATACCTGCTGCTTTATTCTATGAGTCTGCCTCAGGGGATGGAGATAAACGATCAGGTCGACACCAGTGAACGATACCTCAGACTGACACTCAATTCTGATGTGCAGGATACCTCCAAAGACTTGGAGATGATAGCGTGGATCAAGCAGTGGTGGCAGAGACATGCACCTTATGCGGCTGACGTACAGGGACAGACCGCTATCTTTGCCTATATGCAAAGCAGTGTAACCGATACGCTGATTGTCTCCATTGCTTCCACACTGCTTATTGTTATGATAGCGATGTTCCTGATCTTCAGGAACCTGAAAATGCTTCTGCTGTTTATCCTCCCCAATATCGCTCCGCTTATACTGGTTGCGGGTGTAATGGGATATCTGGGCATCCATATTGACATTGGTGTTGCCATCTCGGCTGCTGTTATTTTGGGAATCGCTGTGGATGATACGATACACTTTTTCAGTAAATTCTTTGGTGCGATCAAAGAGAAAAGTTTTGAGGATAGTATTGACTATGTTGTCAGTCACAGCGGAAATGCCATGATCCTGACTACACTCATTCTCTCTTTGACTTTTGCTGTATTCGGTGTGAGCAGTTTTATTCCCAATGTCAATTTTGCTATTGTGACAGTTGTTGCCCTCAATATTGCATTGCTTTTGGATATAGTATTGCTTCCGGCACTTTTGAGTTTAGTGTATGGAAAGAAAAGTTAACATTTCTACCGGTTTATTTTTTCTTAAACCGACTTTACTATAATTTCACATTCACATTTTTAAAAAGGAGCAGCCGTGTCACATCTTGTCAGCCGACTTATCGATGCCATTTGGTCTGCTCCCATATTGCAGCAGCGCGTTTGCTTGTGCAACAGTTTTTACAAACGCAAAGCCAGACTGGTACTGCTGCTAAACCATTTTATCCCCCGGTGTCCTTATTACAACACCTACTTTGCCTTTCGGCGTACCGGCGTACATCCTCCCCGTTTCCTTTTTTCATAAACGTTACTACCGCCAACAGCACTGACCGTCTTTACGGTTTCAATAACATATGAACATATCTTGCGTATGGGTCTGTTCATTGCATATGAAAAAAGGATACAACCATGTCACACACCTACGTTATCGGATTTCCACGTATCGGAGAACAAAGAGAACTCAAATTTTCCCTTGAAGCCTACTGGGCAGGCAAAACAGACTTTAGCGAAGTCGAAAAAACCGCATCTATGCTCAAAGCACGCCACTGGCAGTACCAAAAAGAGGCCGGCATTGACCTGATCTCCAGCAACGACTTTTCACTCTATGACAATATGCTCGATACTGCCGTGATGCTCGGTGCCGTTCCAAAGCGTTTTAAAGACCTTGAGGGTGAAGCGCTCTACTTCGGTATGGCGCGCGGTACCAAAGATGCCGTTGCTATGGAGATGACCAAGTGGTTCAATACCAACTACCACTATATCGTCCCTGAGCTGCACCCAAATGACAACTATACGTTAAATGCGGACAAACTCATCGCAGAGTACAAAGAGGCAAAGGCACAGGGGATCAAAACAAAGATCAACCTCATCGGCCCCATCACTTTCCTCGGACTCTCCAAACGAACCGACAGGGGCGATACCTACGAGCTGTTTGGGAAGATCTTGCCGCTGTATGAAGCGCTTTTACAACACATCGGTACGCTTAACGAGCATATTACCGTACAAATTGACGAGCCTATCTTTGTCAAAGACATCGAACCCAAGGTGCTCAGCCTTATCAAGCCGTGTTACGAAACACTGTGCTCGGCGGCAGCAAACGTTGACATTATCGTAGCCACCTACTTCGAACACGCAACAGAAGCGGTCAAAGTACTGGTACATACACCGGTATGGGGTATTGCGCTTGATTTTCTTTACGGAAAGAAGAACTTCGAAGTACTCGATGCTGTTGCACAGAGCGGGAAAACCCTTATTGCCGGCGTGATCGACGGACGAAATATCTGGAAATGCGATATTGATGCTACCGTTGCACAGCTTGAGAAGATTGCAAATACAGTCTCCAAAGATAAGCTAATCGTCTCCACCTCCTGCTCTTTGCTGCACACACCTTTTACACTCAAGTATGAAGAGAAACTCGACAATGAAATAAAAAACTGGCTCAGTTACGGTGTCGAGAAGCTTCACGAGCTCAATCTTGTCGCCAAATGCTTCTTTGGCGAGAGCCTGAACGCAGCAGATGAGGCGGCACTCGAAGCCAACCGTCAAGCAAACCGCAGCCGCCGCACCTCTGCGCGTATTCACGATGAAGTGGTACAACAGCGGGTATCAAACATCACTAAAGTGCAACGTGACGAAACCTATGAAACACGTATCAAACGCCAGCATGAAGCACTCCAGTACAAGCCACTTGCTACCACAACCATCGGTTCTTTCCCGCAGACACCCGAAGTAAGAAAGGCAAGACGCGATTTCAAACAGGGTATCATCACCGAAGAAGCTTATGTTGAAGCGATGAAAGCCTATATTGATGAGTGTGTTGCATTTCAGGAAGCGTGCGGACTGGAGGTACTCGTACACGGCGAACCGGAACGAAACGATATGGTTGAGTACTTCGGTGAGCAGCTCAAAGGCTACGGTTTTAGCCAAAACGGTTGGGTACAAAGCTACGGCAGCCGCTGTGTCAAACCGCCGTTTATCTACGGTGACATCAGCCGCCCAGAGCCAATGACAGTAGAGTGGATTACCTACGCGCAGAGCAAGACCCAAAAGATTATGAAAGGGATGCTCACAGGTCCCGTGACCATCCTCAACTGGTCATTTGTGCGTGATGACCTGCCAAGAAGCGAGGTGAGCAAACAAATCGCCGTTGCCATCTGTGATGAAGTGGACGATCTGCAAAAAGCGGGTATCAAGATCATTCAGGTAGATGAGGCGGCGTTCAAGGAGGGCTATCCGCTTAGAAGTGAAAACATCCCCGAATACGAGCGCTGGGCGGTACGTGATTTTAAACTCTCCGTCAGCAGCGCCCTGCCCCAGACACAGATACATACCCATATGTGCTACTCGGAGTTTAACGACATCATCCGTACCATCGAAGCGATGGATGCCGATGTCATCTCCATCGAGACAGCAAGATCGGGCAACGAACTGCTCAAGATCTTCGCAGAGGTCGGCTACAAACAAGAAGTCGGTCCGGGTGTATACGACATTCACTCGCCGCGTATTCCGAGTGTGGAGGAGATCGTAGCGCAGATTCACAAACTGCTTGAAGTACTGCCTAAAGAGCAGCTCTGGATCAACCCCGACTGCGGGCTGAAGACCCGAAAGTGGGAAGAGGTAAAACCCAGCCTTGAAAATATGGTCAAAGCGGTAGCGCTTGTCAGAGAAGAATTGGGAGTCTAAAGACTCCTGCGCAACAGCAGGTTTACTGCTCTTGCGTTTTCATCTCAAGAAGCTCATCAAGCAGTGCTGCTGCTTCTGCTTCATCAAGCTCATCACGTTTGATCTCCTCGACAATCGCGTAACACTCCGTACGCATATCACGCATCTCCTCAAGATCATCTTTATCCGCTTTGGAAGCACTTTTGGTTTTGTCTATCTTGGCAAAAAGCTCATCAATAGCTACTTCAAGATCGGGGATCACTTCATTTTCAAGCAGGTTTTTCAGTTTTTCTGTTGTACGCATCATCATCCTGTTTTTTATACATATTGTAGCAGAATTATTCCCTATTTAACGGACAATCTTTACTTTTGTTCCGGTATTGACCTTGGCAAAAAGCGTATGTGCTACACTGTAGGGCAGCCTGATACATCCGTTGGTGCCCGGATAACGCTTGACATATTTGCTTGCATGCAGTCCGATACCCGAACTTGTCAGACGCATCCAGTGCTTGAGCGATGCACCGACAAACTTGGCATGCTTCCATGAGCCTCTGTATTTGCGTCTGTCTCCATGATAGACTCTCTTGCCATTGACATAAATATCACCAAAGATCGTGGAACGTTTGTCTGCGATCTTCTCTTTAATGCGAAATATACCCATTGGGGTATGCTTGTCACGGTAGATTTTGGTGTTGGGTTCAAATTTGTGTTTTGCTCCTGTCGTACAGGGAGCATCGAGTGCTACTTTACCATCCACGTAAAAGCGTAAACGCTGTTCACTCACATCGACTTTGATATAGGTCGGTCTATGCTTGGCTTTTGCCAGCAGTTTTTTATTTTTAAAGACAGCATAGCTCTTTTTCAAATTGACATGTCTTCTAAAGTCCGCATAGCAGCTATAACATTTTGGATGATGCCTGCGCCCTTTAGCATAATGCACTTTAGGAAGTTTAAGACCTTTTGTAGTTTTGGCAAGTACACGCTTTGTCTTTGACCCGACATACCCTTTGGCAGGGGTAATGCCGTATGCTTTTTGAAATGCGACCACCGCTTTTTGCGTCTTCTCTCCCCACTTTCCATCCACCTTTAAGTGCACATCTATTTTCTTGTCGGCATTCAAAGCCCGCTGCAGGTTTTTGATCTCACCTTTATTGTTTTTACAAACCTGATTGGGCTGTTTTTCACACATATCATCATATGAAAGGAAAGGAGATTTTGCAAAAAGGAAAAGAGGAAACAGTAAAAGAAGAAAACGCGACATCATAAAAACCCTGATCAAGATATAAATGGCATGATTGTACAGAAAAACAATAAATGAATCATAAACCGGGAATAATAGAGAAGAAAAATAAAAAAAGAGGCTTTACGGGGAGAACTCCCCGTCCTAAAAGGTTAATTACAGCCGCCACCGGTAGAGCATGCACTCACACCCGGAGGAGTAGTCGGCTGAATCGCTTCATTGCTGGCACCACCCTCTGCGTGTACCTTGTCGATGAATGAAAGCAGTTTTGTTGCCGCCTCCTGATAGCGTTTTGCTGTCTCAGAATCAGGCTTATGGTACGTAACAGGCATACCGGTATCACCACCCACTCTGATAGCAGGCTCGATCGGAATACGTGCGATCACATCGGTATCGTACTCTTTGGCTACCGGCTCAGTCGTACCCATACCGAAGATGTCAGACTCTGTTGAACACTCAGGACAGATAAACCCGCTCATGTTTTCAATGATTCCCGCTGTAGGAATGTGCAGTTTCTGGAACATGTCAAGTGATCTTCTTGAGTCATCGAGTGAAACCTCTTGAGGTGTGGTAACAGTAATACCCGCTGTTACCGGTACGGACTGTGCCAGTGTCAGCTGTGCATCACCTGTTCCCGGAGGCATGTCGATAACGAGTACATCAAGCTCTGACCAGAGGATGTCTCTTAAAAACTGCTCAATAGCTTTCATGATCATCGACCCTCTCCAGATAAGAGACTGCCCCGGCTCCATCAGTGACCCCATGGACATCACTTCAATACCGTAGGCTTTCAGTGGCAGTACCTTGTTGCCCTGAATTTCAGGCTTCTGATCTTCAAGACCCATCATACGGGGGATGTTCGGACCGTAGATGTCTGCATCAAGCAGTCCCACTTTCTTGCCCTGCATCGCCATCGCGATCGCAAGGTTTACAGAAGTAGTCGATTTACCAACCCCTCCTTTACCCGAAGAGACCATCACAAAGCTCTTGACATGCGGTGCAATATTTTTACCGCTGACAGAGTTGCTCATCTGTTTTGGCGGCTGCGGTGCTTTGATGTTGATATCGATGTTCTCAAAACCCGCTTTTTTAAGCTCTGTTGTCGCTTCATCGGTCAGCTGCGCTTTTACCTCATCTGCCGAAGAGGTGATGTCGATCGTCAGTGAAACGTTCTTGCCCTCTACGTTGATATTCTTTACAAACCCAAATGTTACGATATCTTTCGTAAACCCCGGATAGGTTACATTTTTCAATGCTTCCAATACGTTCTCTTGTGTCATATGATGACTCCTCAATAGAAATTTGATATCTGAGTTATACCAGCGCAATCTTAAACAATGTTGAATCTTTTTGAAAATTAAGAGAATATTTATCCTATTTTCCTTTTTATATAATTTTTAGTGTGTATTTAAAGAAACTCTCAAGCCATCAGTGAGTATAATCCGTTACAATTTGATACACAAAGAGGTTTATATTGGCTAAAACAACCCTTGTTCTGCTTAGTGCGGGCAGTTCATCCCGTTTTAAAAGCAGTGTTAAGAAACAGTGGCTCTACAGCGGTGATATACCACTGTGGCTGCAGGTTGCACAACATTTTGAGAATACCGGCTTATTTAATGAGATCATACTTGTCTCCTCTGCCGAAGAGATACACCATATGAAACACTTCTGTGACCATACATTTGTTACGGGAGGTGCCACAAGACAGGACTCTTTGGCAAATGCGCTTCAATTGGTGACATCTGAATATGTCATGGTAAGCGATATCGCACGATGCTGCATACCTGAAACGATGATTGCACGTATCCTTGATGCAAAAGAGGAGGCAGCCTGTATTGTCCCTGTGCTTCCGGTAAATGACACTCTCTATATGGATGGTTCGCCGATTGACAGAGAAAAAGTAAAAATCATCCAAACCCCTCAGCTTAGCCACACCCTGACACTTCAAAAAGCCCTCGACACCGATCACATTTTTACCGATGAGAGCTCCGCTATTGCCGCACTGGGAGAGAAGGTGGCATTCGTTGAAGGCTCACCACTCGCACACAAACTTACACGCATTGAAGATCTTGACAAACTTCCCTGTATCCAGCCTCCATCACAGCGTACCATGACCGGATTTGGCATCGACATCCACCCTTTTAAAGAGGGAAAAGTCATGAAATTGTGCGGTGTTACCATCGATACAGACTACGGCTTTAAAGCCCACAGTGACGGAGATGTCGCTATCCATGCACTCATCGATGCACTGCTTGGTGCAGCAGGCATGGGGGATATCGGCGAACTCTACCCGGATACGGAAGAGGCGTATGCCGGTGCTGATTCGACAAAGCTTTTGGACGATACAGTAAGACGCATCAGAGCCTTTGGACTGGAGATTGGCAATGTCGATATGACCATTCTTGCCCAAGCTCCAAGGCTGCTGCCATACAAAGAGAAGATGCGCAAAACGATCGCTTCTTTACTTGGCATCCCTGCACACAGGGTCAACATCAAAGCAACTACAGCTGAAAAACTTGGATTTGTAGGGCGCAAAGAGGGGGTCACCGTACATGCGGTTGCAACCCTGGACTATTTTAACTGGAAAATTTCAGACAACGGAACACTATCATGAAAATTATTATTGTAGAGAATGAACTCTACCTGGCACAGAGTATTGCATCTAAACTGATTGAGAACGGATTTGAGACAGAGATTTACAGCTCTATCAAAGAAGCTATGCAAAGCAAAGGAGATGTCTATCTTCTCTCAACCAATCTTCCCGGGCAGAATGTCGCACCGCTGATTACACACTTTAAAGAGAAGATCATCATTCTGATGGTCAGCTATATCAACAACGACACTGTAGGCGAACCACTAAAACTCGGTGCAAAAGACTACATTGTCAAACCGTTCATGATAGAAGAGCTGTTACGAAAAATAGAACACTACCAAGAGTATCAAGATCTCAAAAAACATATCAAGTTCTATCAGGAGTATATGGAAAACCTGCTTCAAGAGATCGAGACTGATTTTGACATCGATACCATTACAACCCCTCTGGTGATTCAGACAAACTATCAGCGGCTGGTGGACAAGGTGGTCTTTGAGTATGCTAGAAAGCATGAGAGGCTTATGAGCTTTATCCCGCTTGGTCATCCCGAATGGAAAACAAAACTTCAGGAAGCATCCCAAAAATCACTCCTCTACATTACAGAGATTCATACCCTCAAAAAAGCGGACAGAGAATATCTGTTTGAAGCGATCAAACCACGCGATTTTATCCTGTGCAGTACCGATGAGTTTGAGTTACCCTATGATACCATTGAACTCAATACCGATTCCAAACTCTATGATCAAAATGAGATTCTGACTATCGATGACTACGTCAAATTTATCGTCAACTCTTTCCAGTACAAGTTCCCTGATACGGAGCTGAGCAAAAAGCTGGGTATCTCAAGAAAGAGCCTTTGGGAAAAACGTAAAAAGTATGGTCTTTTCAAGAAGAAATAAGTGATCTATACACCAAGGATGATCCATGCATAACAAATCACTCTATATCGACACCGAAGCACTCTCCACACTCGCACTGGTTCAGGCAGGTCTGATCGCTCCTGTAGACAGGCTAATGAATGAGGCAGAAGCTAAAGAGGTAGACAGTACACAGTTTTATAAAGGTGTTCCCTTTCCTTTTGCCTTTGTACTGGCTCCCAAAGGAGAAAAAAACGCAACCGTGCTCAAAAGTCTCAAAAAGGGTGAGACGATCGATCTTATCAGCGAGGGCAGGAAGGTTGGAGAACTCACCGTTGAAGAGACCTTCCCCATCGATCCTAAACAGCGTCTTTACAATATTTACGGTACTGCCGATCCTTCACATCCGGGTGTCAAAAACACGATGTCACGTCTTGGCGAGATCGCTGTTTCAGGACCTTATCGTGTCGAATACCCTCTGATTGAGGACAATATCAACCGCATCAACCAAATGGTCACACGAACCGGAGCGAAGTTTGTCAGTTCGATGATGATCGCCGCCAACCCGCTCAATCGTGCCCATGAGAGGATGATCCGCCAGGCCATCAGTGATTCGGACCTGCTGGTGATCTTTTTAAGAAAGCCTTTCACCAATAAGGGACTGCGTTATGATATCCGCTACAATGCACTCAAGCGTTTTATCGACAACTTCATTCCACGCAACAAAGTGGTGATCATCCCGTTTGAAAATACCTATATCTTTGCTGGGTACAATGAACTAATCCTCGATGCCCTGCTTGCGAAAAACTACGGCTGCCATCAGCTTGTTATCGGGAAAAACCATGGTGGGTTGGGACTCTACTATGACCAAAACCGTCTTAACTCGGTATTTGACCACTGTAAAAACATCAATATCGATATCAAAACTGTCGATGAGTATGTCTACTGTGACACCTGCAAGACGCTGGTAAGTACCCAAACCTGCCCGCATGGACAGCACCACCATGTCCACTACCATAGCGAGTCGATCATGAAGCTCATCCAAAGCGGGTTGATGCCGCCTCCGATTTTGGTACGAAAAGAGGTCTCTGCCAACATTCTCGCTTCACTTTTTCCCGACCGTTTCGAGAACCTTCAGCAGATGCACTACTCACTCATGCCCGGTTCCGGTCTTTTGGAGCAGCAGAGCGAAGAGCAGTTCTATCTCAAACTCATTGAACTCTACCAGACCTCATCACTAACATAAAAAGGTTTCCGATGAAAAAACAGACATCTTTCGTAACACTCTTTGGCATTGGAGGAGTTTCCGGTACTCCGATAATCATATTTATCCTCTCCCTTGCCACCGCTGCCGGTGTGCTTTATACACTCGGTATGGAGACACTTTTCATGCTTACACTGCTCTTTGCCATTGTCGGTATTTTCGAATCCAACAAATACCTCTCTTCACACAGTAGCGCAAAAGAGCAGATTGTCATCAATGATATTGTCGGTATATGGCTTGCAGTAATGACCACACTCCCTACTGCATCAACACTTCCCTCCCCCTATGCGACATGGGGCGGTATGGTACTGGCTGCACTTGCCTATTGGCTCTTTTCAACATGGAAACCGTCCACCATCGGGTGGATGCACCACAATCTCAAAGGCGGTCTTGGGGTGATGCTAAGCAGTGTCATTGCCGGTATTGCCGGCGGACTGCTGAGTGTCATTGTCTTGATGGGTGTGGCAAAACTCTTCTAAATACCTTTGCGTTGGTTTTTCGGATGGGCTGTTCTGAAATGCGCTCGGTCGTATTTTGCAGGAAAACCTGACGATCATCGCTGTCAGTACCGCACCGCCGGGAATGATCCACACTATGCCCAAAGCCGCCATCTTGCAGATATCGACCACCTGAGTACCGGCTTTTTTGTACTCTTTTTGCCAAAGCAGCATAGGGATCTCTTTGGTCTCCTGCCACTCTATTGCCATGCCCCTGCCCAATGATTTGGCAAAGGATTTAAAATTTTGGTAGCGTTTTTTCATTCTCTACCCATTACATCTGCAAGCTTTTGGGAAACAAGTGCTTCATACTCACGCTGTGCTTGATCATCCATCTTTTTGCCCGATCGCAACTGCTTATGAAAACGCTCCAGTATTTTTTTGCTCTTCTCATCAAGCCACTTCTCTTTGAAGGCATGATCGGGTGTCAGCACAAATGTATCACGCTTTGCGTGGGAACGTATCACTACTGCTGTGGTATAGTAGAGCATACGTCCAAGCAGAATGTAGGGGAAGTTCCTGTTCTGCATGGGACCGGTCTCGAGATAGCGTCTGCCCAGACGCTTGCCAAGCACCTTAATATCGGAGAGTTCATCAAATGCCATAAAGGCACCGATGCCGCCGGCAACCGCACCGATGGCTCCACCGATGAAAAAGGTGTGTCCGGCAAACAACAGGTCGATCCCTGCACCGGTCAATGCGCCGCCGGTTATACCAGTGATCAGAAGCTCCTTTCGTGTCAGTCCAAATACCGATGCACTCTCCTCCGAAAAAAGATCCATCTCTTCAAATCCGATCGGTGTCACCTCTTTTTGCATATGGTCATGGTGCCATATCCGGTCGATCTGCTTTTGCGCTTCTGCCTCAAACCTTCGCAAGGTCTCCTTATAGGCTCTCATCAGCGCATCTTTGGCTGCTTCATCTGCCGACTCATTCTCAAGAGGCATGCGTGCCACATAGCGCAAAGCACGCTGCATCAATGACACGATCACCACACTGCTGCGTTCGATCATCTGTGTATGGTAGGTTTGAAAAAGTGCAACAGACCGCTTCACCTGTGCCGTCCACTCCTCTCTTAGCTGTGCCATACTCTCAAGAATGGCAATATGTTGTGCCGGTGTCGCCGTCATCGGGTTGTAGCTTCGGATCATCTGAAAATAGCCGCCAAGCGCCTGCTTCCATGATGTGCTGTAATCCTGTGCATCAATATGGTTGATCAGTGCCATCGAGGGTTGTCCTGTCCAGCGCAATATCTCCATCTCCGCCTCATACTCCTCTCCATACGGCTTGGAAGCATCAACAATGTAGATGATACCTGCCCCTTCCATGATGGGCTCAAGCAGCTCTATCTCATCGCTAAAACGGAGATCGTTACGATGTACATCGATAAAGGCTTTAACTACTTCATGCCGTCTGTCGGCACTCACATCATGCTGCCTAAGCCACGCCAGTACCGCTCTTGCACGCTGAAATCCGGGGGTATCGTAGAGTTCGTAGAGCACCTCGCCGTCTACCTTGAGCGGGTAGCTCTTTTTGTGTGTCGTTGTACCGGGTGTGTCGGAAATGGCAACCGTATCATCCATTGCCAAAGAGGCGACAATAGAGCTTTTGCCTTTATTGGGGTGTCCGACAACAGCGAATTTCGGATATGTTAGCAAATCGTTCATGCGGCTATCCATACCTTTTGCATATCTGCCTGGGCAAGCTTGCGTACCCAAACCTCTTTATGGCGTATTTGCGCAACATACCCCTCTTCTGCCGTACCCACCGGCACTACCACGATCTTTTCTGCCGAAGCGGCAAGCAGTTGCAGATAGTCCATAAAATCCATTGTCGGCGGCTCCCATGCCTTGACAATCAGCAGTACCTTTCCCGATGCTTTGGAAGCGATCTCTTGGTCCATCTCAAGCGTATTGTTGCCACCCACTTCTACACATACCGGAGCCTCTACTCCCAATGTATCGCAGATAACGCTCAGTGCCTCTTTGGGCAAAGACCACCCTTCTATACTCTCATAGACTCCTGTAATGTTTTCAACACTTCTTGGATAATCTGAACTTCTTGTCGGCAAAGTACCCTCTTGATACTCGCTATGTGTCGAGATGAGCGGTTCGTTCATGCACTCCAGCAGCAGTTTTGCCCCCTCCAGTGAAAGCATCCCTTTGGCAATCGCTTTTTCAAGCCCCCATGATGCCATTAAATAGAAAGGAATACGCAGCAATACAGCATAACAAAGCGTTGCCATTGCCAAAAATTTCCACCATGCACCAAGTGCTGCGGCATGGTCGATCATCTGGGGGCTGATACTGCCGCCCAGTCTGTAGTACTGGCTTTGCTCTACCAGTTCAAGGGTCGGCACTGCCGAAGGCATCCAGCTTCGCCACGGCAAAGCAAGCGTACGGAGGAAATGTTCAAATGTATGTGCATCGATCTGCAGTGTCGTACTCCATGCAAATGCAACATCATGGGTTGCCACCACTGCTATCAGGGCGACAAAAAGACCGACAGAAAATGCCAAAGCCGCCATCTGGGAACGTTTGATCACCAACCAGTTCAAAACACGCGGATCAACCCTGATCTCATCCAACGCAGCCGCATTTTTACCAAAGAGTGCCACAAGCCGTTCCATCCAGTACGCCGGAGAGATATGCACCAGCGTATTTTTGCTGCGCTTAGCACCGATCATGGAAAAAAGCGCCAACAACATGGTAAAGAGCGGAAGCACAACCGCCATAAAGAGGAAATAGATCACATTGACCGGTTCATGCCCGTTGTAGCCAAGCAACCCCACACCGGTAAAAATGCCCAACACAAACGCCACTGCAAGCAATACAAGACTCACATAGTACAGATAGTTCTCAAGACGCTCACCGGGTGTAGGCTTTGCAAGATATTTTTGATGTCTCTGCACCCATGCATGAAGCTGTGCCAAAGGGGAGAATTGCAAAGAGGGGTGCTCCAGTCCAAATGCACGACACTCCTGTGGTGTTATACGCGTTTGTCCGGTCAGACTGTATAGATCAATATACGCTTTTAGCTGCATGCCTACTCTGTCTCGTCAGGACATCCATATATTAAACAGCGAAGCTGCTCACGGTACGCTTCATAGTCAAATGAATCAACACGGGCAACCCCCTCCTCTACCGCTGTTTTGGCTACCGCAAAAGCAACCCAGATGAGTGCCTCTTTGTTAAATGGCAGCGGAATGATATGCTCTTTCCCATAGGCGATGTCCTCATTATGGTAGGCAGCTTTGACATAGTAGGGTACCGGCTCTTTTGCAAGTGCTGCCAGTGCCTCTGCCGCTGCCATTTTCATCCCCTCCGTGATCTTTCTGGCATTGACATCGAGTGCACCTCTGAAAATAAACGGAAAACCGAGTACATTGTTTGTCTGGTTGGGGTAGTCCGAACGTCCTGTAGCGATGATCGCATCGCTGCGTACCTCTTTCACCTCTTCAGGGAGAATCTCCGGCACAGGGTTTGCCAGGGCAAAAATAACCGGTTCGGGTGCCATTTTAGCAACCATCTCTTTGGTAAGCGCACCGGCAACACTCAGTCCCAGGAACATATCTGCACCTTCTATCGCCTCGTAAAGTCTGTTTACCGCTGTCTCTACGGCAAACTCCATCTTGTATTTGTTCAGATCGGTTCTGTTGGTATTGATCACCCCTTTGGAGTCACACATAATAATATGCCGCACTCCAAGCGCACGGTACATTCTCGCACAGCTGATCCCCGCTGCACCGGCTCCATTGATAACGATCTTGATCTCATCGACCTTTTTTCCTGTCAACTCAAGCACATTCATCAAACCTGCTGTGGTAATGATCGCCGTACCGTGCTGATCATCGTGGAAGACCGGGATGTCAAGCTCCTCTTTGAGAATACGTTCTATCTCAAAACATCGCGGTGCGGAGATATCTTCAAGGTTGATACCACCAAAGGTCGGGGCGATCGCTTTACAGGTTGCGACAATCTCTTCAACGCTATGGACATCGAGTTCTATGTCAAAGGCATCGACATTGGCAAACTTTTTGAAAAGTACCGATTTACCTTCCATCACAGGCTTGGCCGCAGCCGGACCGATATCTCCAAGCCCCAGTACAGCCGTACCGTCTGAAACCACCGCAACAAGATTAGCACGGTTGGTATATTTAAACGACAGATTTTCATCTTGAGCGATCTCTTCACACGGAATGGCAACACCGGGTGTGTAGGCAAGCGAGAGTTCGTACTGCGTATTGCAGGGTTTGGTAAGATCGATGCCTGTCTTGCCGCCAAGATGGTATTCAAGCGCTTTTTCTTTGGTAATTTTAGACATAGTAACCCTTGTAGTATATAGATATTTCTATTATACTACAAATAGGTTAAGCAGTGTATAGTTAGATAAGACACTAAAAGCATTACGCTTGAGGAAAATACTCGTCAAGAATTGCAGGGAAGAGGTTGATCGTTTTGCGGGCTTTGTCTATCTTGGGCTGAAAAATCTCGGCTGATCGTGGGAATGTCTGCTGCAGTTCATCATAAATAGCGATTTTCTCCTCCATGTGGTTTCGCATCGCATCGAGTACCGCTTTCATCGTCTCTCGCGTTGTTGCATATTTCATCAGGAGTTCAAACATCCGTTTACGCGGGTGAATTGCCATAGATTCATCAGCCTCGAGTGCAATATCTTTGATATCCCATCTGGAGATATAGATACCACTCACATGCGGTGCGAGCAGCTTGGCATAGAGTGCCTCTGTGTAAGAAGGATAATCCTTCAGGTCTGCGGTTTCATCACTTGCACAGGCACCATCTACACACGCCTCTTCATTGATCGTAAAGTTCTCAAATTCTTTTCGTAAATCTTCCATATCTCTCACACTTCACTCCTTTTGTATTCTATTTCTGATATTTGACAATCAGATGTGGTATCTCGTCTGCATCGATCTTGGCATCGAACCATCGGTTGGCGATCAGCATCATCTTGGCAACAAAAAGAATCTGATCATCAAGAAACGTTTCTGTCTGAAACATCGCACGCGCTTCATCATCCAGACAGTAGCCATGCACTTTTCCCCCATTGACCTCAATAAAATCAATGCGTTCCTCTCTTTGTGCCGCTTTGTTCAGCGTATCACAGTAGGCAACCGCTTTGTGGGAAAACTCCTTCTCCAGCATCATCTTATCAACCTTGGATGCCCCTACGCTGCTCATGGTGAACTCAAAGTGTTCATCACCGATATTGAGTGCGATCGCAATAGCGTTGATCTCCTGCTCTTTTAAAATAGCAATCAATTACCCCGACCCAAGGGTACAGGGTATGAAGTTGTTACAAATTTATCATTGGGGCGTAACCCTCGATAAATTGTTATCTCACAATGTTTGACCTAAAGGTTGGGGAATTATTCCCACCTAAGATTCAATCATTCTCATACCTATAATCAGCCAAATGAATGATTGATGATGAATATCAGTTTTTACCTATTTTAAGCGTCAGATTTGGGGGAAATTGCAAAAGAGAAGGTAGAGCCTTCACCCAGCCTGCTTTCAATGTCGAGTGAGGATCCGTGCAGTTTTAAAATGGTTTTTACAATTGAAAGTCCAAGCCCCATCGAGTTGTCCCAGTTGTGCGTACCTGAACGGTAGAATTTCTTGGTCACCTTTTCCAGATCCGATTTACTGATACCTACACCATGGTCTCTGACTGACACATAACCGTTATTTTCTATTGTTATTTCAACAGCTTCTTTGGAGTATTTGAGTGCATTTTCAATCAGATTCTTCAGTACCACTTCTATCAATGTTCTGTCTGCCTCGACACTGCAGGGTGTACAGGAAACAACAATCTCACGGGTTTTGTATTTTTCAAGCAGCGATCGTTTTACCTCCTTTGTTAATGCACAGAGATCAAAACGGCTTTTATGCAGTGTTGCCTCACCACTTTCAAACTTATTCCACAACATCAAGCGTCCAAGCAGTGATTCTATTTTGTTTCCGTTATTATATATTTTTTCAAGAAACTTTTCCCGAAGCGCAGGTGGAATATCACGATCGTCCTGAAGTGTCTGAGCATATCCCATAATGGCAGCAATAGGGTTGCGAAATTCATGGGTGATAGCAGAGAGCATATCGGCTCGCTGTCTGTTCTTGAGTTTGAGTTTGGTATTGTACCGCTGCTTGATATCTTCACGCTTCTTGGCTTTTCTAAGTACACGAATAAGATTTTTGTTGATCTGTTCAAACTCTTTGGTGAAAAAACGTGCACGATACTCGACTTTGTCAAGGGAGTCAATATCACGCAGGTAGCGGTTGAGAATATTAAGCTCTTTTTCCATCCGGCGGGCGCCCCGCCAGATTATGTAGATAAACAGTGTAAATGCAAAGGCGACAAAAGCAAGTGCAATAAGTATTGTCTTGCTTTCGATCTCCAAAAGAAGCATTGCAATATAAAGAGAGACAAAGAGTACAATGGCAACAGTAACCACTCTTGCCAGCACATACTCAGTAAGATGCGGTTTGCCAAAGAGCTTCATGTACATTCCTCTTTTTTATGATGCTACTGCTTGATAAATATTTTATTCTCCGAAATGACAGACAAGATCGGCAAAGACACGGTAGAGCTTCTGCACCTCATCGATCGATGTATGTTCATTGGGTGCATGTATGGTATCGTTGATCACACCAAATTCAACCACATCAATCCCGTAAGCCCCCATAAAGCGTGCGTCACTGGTACCGCCTGCGGTAGAGAGTTTGGTCTTGATGCCTGCAACAGAATAAATACTCTTTTGCATCTGCTTGACCACTTTGGAGTCACGTGTCGTTACAAACGGATACGACCCCTGTGTCAATTTCAACTCATAATCAAGTCCTTCAAGCACTGTATCAATATGTGCTTTTACATGCTCTTGTGTTGTTTTTGTAGCGTTGCGTACATTGAACATGATCTTTAGTTCACCCGGTGTGACATTGGTTACTTCCATCCCACCGCGTATGTCGGTAATGACCATTTTGCTTGGGGCAAAGTCTGCATCACCCTCATCGAGATCTTTTCCGGCAAGTTCCACCAGACGCGGTGCGACAAGATGTACAGGGTTTACTGCTTTTTCCGGGTAGGCAGCATGTCCCTGTTTTCCGTGTATTGTCAAATACCCGTTAATCGATCCGCGACGACCTATCTTGATCGCATCACCAAAAACCTCTTCACAAGTAGGTTCTGCAACGATACAGTAGTCAGGAAGCATGCCTATCTTTTTAAGATGTTCGAGCATAAGCACTGTACCGTATTTGGCATCGCCTTCTTCATCCGATGTCAAAAGCAAAGAGAGCGTACCGTCAAAACGTTCAACCTCTTTGAGTACCTGTACAAATGCTGCCACACCACTCTTCATATCCTGTGCGCCTCGGGCAAAGATTTTGCCATCCTTTACAAGTGGTACAAACGGATTGCTCTCCCACTTCTCTCCGGGCGGTACTACGTCAACATGCCCGGCAAAACAGAGATGTTCTCCCTTGCCAAACTGTTTGTACATAAAAAGATTTTTGACCCCTTCCTTGTTGACATAGATCATCTCAAAGCCTTCCAGATAGCCCTCAATAAATGCCAAAGCACCGGCATCATCAGGGGTGATCGACTCGAAACTGAGCAGTTTCAAAAAGAGATCGATCACGTCATAGTGTTGTTGATTTTGATTCATGGGTAAGGTTTCCTAAGCGTTTGTCATCAGACACAGGTCTCACTTGGCACAATCAGCGCTCAATATTTCCGCTGTACGTTACGATACCGCCATAGTGGTTGATCGCATTTTCAAAACCGTTTGATGCAAACACATTGCGTACCTGAGCGCTTCTGCTGCCGGTTCGGCAGGTAAAGATCAGTGGTTTTTTTCCTTTATACTCTTCAAAAAGACTCTCCGCCCACTCCTGAAATGTCGATGTAGGCTTCAAAAGGTCTACCCCTTTGATATGCCCCATATCGTACTCCATCTGCTCACGTACATCGACCAGCAGAAAATCTGCTTCGCCCTTTTGGCGTGCATCCAGCAGTGTTTGAAGATCACTCGACGTGATATCTGTTTTAGTCAGTAGTTCGTGCATGATATTACCTCACTGTTAAAAAATAATCGCGTATTATACCCAAATTATTTTTTAACTGTTCGCTTTGACATATTCGGGTGTACAGAAAATACCGCAGTGGCATTTGCCCTCTTCGGGAATCTCTTTCTCCAGTGCCGGAGGACAGGGGCATACACGGTCATCCACACTTTTGAATTTGCCCAGTTTGTTCGGATCTTCCTCTACCATAAAACAGGGGCAGAAACGCTTTCCGTAAAGCAGCTTATGGCGCGCAAGCCCCATGATCACCCCTTCGTTAACCTCTTCATTGGGGTGGTATTCAAATCCAAACTGTGCACACACTTTGTCTGTAAATTTCTTTGTCTTTTCCAGCTCTTCCAAAAACTCAGGTGAACTCATATCCAGTTGCTGCATCATTATGCTATCCTTTTATCATAGTTGTATTTTAGAAGATTGTATGTAGTTATATCTTAAACCAAATTAATATATAATAAGAAAAATCACCAAATTTACAAATAGGCACCATACTATGCAGATAGATCATACACTTTTGGCCAAACTCGAAAAACTCTCCCACCTTCGTATCGCAGAGGGAAAAAAAGAGGAAGTCATGGGACAGCTCACCGAAATCCTCGGCTATATCGACAATCTGAATGAACTTGATACAGAGGCATTGAGTCCCGCCTTTTCAACACTTAAAGGGGGTACACCACTGCGTGAAGACACACCCCAAAACAACACCACTGTAGCATCAGATATTCTCTCCCATGCACCCCATGTGGAAGATGACTTCTTTATTGTCCCGGCAATCATAGAGTAGGCAGTGTAAAAGAGAATATGCTGATCAAAAGACCCATTATCGTCTTGGACGGAAAAGTAATAATAGGGTATAATGAATCTGAATATCAAAAATCACCTCGTCTATAAAGGATACTCATGGCTACCTTCGATATTAAAAAACTGCTTCAAAGCGTTGTTGTCCACGGCGCATCCGACCTTCACCTTGTAAGCCGGTCAGAACCTCAAATTAGACTTGACGGGAAGCTCAAACCAGTCAATCTGCCAAAGCTTACAGGGGAAGATATTGAAGAGATGTGCTACTCTCTTATTACCGAAAAGCAAAAACAACACTTTGAAGAGTACAATGAACTCGACTTTGCCCTATTGCTTCCGGGAATCGGACGATTTAGGGCAAACTACTACCGTACGCTTGGTCATATTGCCGCAGCATTCCGTATTATTCCCATTGAAATTCCCTCGCTTGACGACTTGGGCGCACCTGAAGTCTTTAAAAAGCTTGTCAAACGTGAAAAAGGGCTTATTCTTGTAACCGGACCAACCGGTTCGGGTAAATCGACCACTCTTGCGGCACTGCTCAATGAGATCAACATGTATGAGCAAAAACATATTGTCACCGTGGAAGATCCGGTGGAGTTTATCCATGAGAATAAAAAAGCAGTCTTTTCTCACCGTGAAGTCGGAGAAGATACCAGAAGCTTTTCTGCGGCACTTAAATACGCTATGCGTCAAGACCCCGATATTATCCTAATCGGGGAGATGAGGGATAAAGAAACCATTGAAGCGGCACTGACCGCAGCTGAAACGGGACACCTTGTTTTCGGTACACTGCACACCTCTTCTGCACCAAGTACGATCAACCGTATTATCGATGTATTCTCCGGAGATGAACAACCTCAGATCCGTGCGATGATCTCCTCTTCTTTGGTTGCCGTTATTGCCCAGTCGCTACTGCCAAAGCTCGGCGGAGGTCGTGTTGCTACACATGAAATTATGGTTAGCAACCATGCAATAGCCAACCTTATCCGTGAAGATAAAGTACACCAAATTTATTCACAAATGCAACTTGGACAGGGAGATACCGGTATGCAAACCCAAACACAATCACTACTTAAATTCCTTAAAGACGGAAAAATTAGCCGTGATGTGGCAATGCAGTATGCTAACAAACCCGATGAGCTTTCAAAAGCTACCGGATACTAAAGGCTATTATCATAATTTATCGATACAATACGAAAAATCTTCACGAAGCGAGATGAAATGGAAAATTTTACCATGCCCGATTTTAACTATTTCGATGTCACTTTAGGTGCGATCATTCTTCTTCTTGCAATCAAAGGCTTTATGAATGGCGTAATCAAAGAGGTATTTGGTCTTGCCGGTCTTGTCGGAGGTGTCTATTTTGCCTCACGTCTTGCCCCCGAAGCCGCAACATTTATTGACAAAACATTTGTTCATATCGATAATGCATCTCTGCTTAAACTGATAGGCTTTATGTCTGTACTGATTATTATCTGGCTAAGCGCCACAATATTAGGATCTATTATCTCCAAACTTACTTCTCAAAGCGGACTCGGCTTTTTAGACAGACTGCTTGGTCTTATTGCCGGAGGAGGAAAGTACTTTATTATTTTTGCCCTTATTGTAACTGCACTCTCCAATGTAACGCTCATTCGAGACAATATGCAAAAATACCTAAAAGACTCTATGCTCTATCCAATTCTCTATAAAGCCGGTTCTGCAATTATTAAAATAGATCCTGCATCAATTGGATTAAAAGTAGGTACTTCCCATACTTCTTCTAAAAAAGATGCCAACGCTTCATCTGCCGACAATACGCAATAAAGGGCGTAAATGATTACCTATGAAATCCTGCTTGAACAGTTTAAATCACTACTAAAGAACAATACGCTAAAGTTTACTAAACAGCGTGAGTTGATTTTAAAGTTTCTCTATGAAAATAATGGACACTATACACCTGAAGAGATCTATATGCTTCTTAAAAAGGCATATCCTGATATTAATATCGGTATTGCCACAGTCTATAGAACTTTAACACTGCTGGAAGATTCCGGTATCGCCAGCTCTATCTCATTTGGTACACAGGGGAAAAAATATGAGCTTGGATTAAAAAAACATCACGACCATCTCATCTGTACACACTGTGGCAAAATTATTGAATTTTTCGATGAAATGATTGAAGAACGGCAAGAAGAGATTGCCAAAAAATACCACTTTAAAATGCAAGATCACACGATGAAGATCATTGGGCTGTGTGAGAACTGCCAACAGCTTGAATCCTAATACCGCTGCCGTATTTGACTCAAGTCTAACAGAATAACCAAACAACAGGAGAGAACTTGATATTTGACAATCAATATATCCAGGAACGCATCAACAAAGCACAAAAGCTTAGAGAAGAGGGGATCAACCCATACCCTGCCAACATTACCAAAGGGATGCCCTCTTCAGAATTTTTTGAACATTTTGCCTATGTCAAGGAACTTGATGCCGATGAGAAAAAGGACGAGAACCAGACCGTTACACTGACCGGACGCATCAAATTCATCCGCATTATGGGCAAAGCCGCCTTTGCCAAAATAGAAGACAACGATGGTCTTGTACAGATCTACTACAACCGCGATGATCTGCCCGAAGGCTACTACAACAACATTGCCAAAAAGCTCTTTGAGGTAGGTGATATCATTGAGGTGACCGGCTATCCGTTTGTCACACAGACAGGTGAGCTGACACTGCACTGTAAAAACCTCAAGATCGTCTCCAAAGCGATCATGCCGCTGCCTGAAAAGTTTCACGGACTGACCGATCAGGAGATCCGCTACCGCCAGCGCTATCTGGATATGATCATGAATCCGGAGGTCAAAGAGACCTTTGTCATGCGTTCAAAGATCGTCTCTCTCATTCGCCGTTTCTTTGAAGATCACGGCTTTTTGGAGGTAGAGACACCGATGATGCACCCTATCCCCGGTGGTGCCAATGCCAAACCGTTTATCACCCACCACAATGCGCTCGGTGTAGATCGATACCTGCGTATCGCCCCAGAGCTCTACCTCAAACGCCTGACAGTAGGCGGTATGGAGGCGGTCTTTGAGATCAACCGTAACTTTAGAAATGAGGGGATGGATCAGACCCACAATCCGGAATTTACCTCGATCGAGTTCTACTGGGCATACCACAACTACCATGATCTGATGAAACTCACTGAAGATCTCTTTGACTACATCTTTGCCGAGCTGCAATTGCCAAAAACACTTACCTACGGAGAGATGAAGATCGATTTTGCCACCCCGTTTGCCAAAGTACCGTTTGTCGAGGCACTAACAACCATCGGAGGTGTACCGGCAGATGTTGCCACCGACCGTGAAAAAGGACTTGCCTACCTTAAAGAGCATGGTGTCGAGGTCAATGACAATCTCACACTCGGTTACGTTCAGGCGGAACTCTTTGACGAATTTGTCGAAGGCAAGCTGATCAACCCAACTTTTATTACCGACTACCCTATCGATATCTCACCACTTTCACGACGAAGTGATGAGAACCCCCAGATTGCCGAACGTTTCGAACTCTTCATGGCAGGCAAGGAGATCGCCAACGGCTTCAATGAGCTTAACGATCCGCTTGACCAATTCGAGCGATTCAAAGCGCAAGCCCAAGCCAAAGAGGCAACAGGCGATGAAGAGGCAATGCACATGGATCTGGATTTTGTCCGAGCACTTGGACACGGCATGACACCCACAGCCGGAGAGGGTATCGGTATCGACCGTCTGGTGATGATGCTAACCAACAACCACTCCATCCGCGATGTCATCCTCTTCCCTGCGATGAAACCTGAAGCCTCACTCGAAGAGAAACCCAAGAACGCCTGCAAAAAATGCGGCAATACCAACGAAGAGGAGCTCAAGCCTGCCAAAAAAGGTAAAGGCTTTTTCTGCAAAGATGCGGCAGCGTGTAAAAAACGTGAGCAAGAGAATAAAAAGTAAAAATTGGATATAAATCCAACAATAAAGCATAAAGGATATCTATGAGTTACGCAATGGAAACATTCGATCCGGAAATTTTTGAAGCGATCGAAAATGAGCTTGAAAGACAGACAACACACCTTGAGATGATCGCATCGGAAAACTTTACTATTCCAGCGGTAATGGAAGCAATGGGTTCAGTCTTTACCAATAAATATGCCGAAGGGTATCCCGGCAAACGCTACTATGGCGGATGTGAATATGCCGACAAGGTAGAACAGCTTGCCATCGACAGAGCCTGTGAACTCTTTGGGTGCGAATACGCCAATGTACAGCCACATTCAGGTTCTCAGGCAAACGGTGCGGTCTATGCGGCACTGCTGAAGCCTTATGACAAGATCTTGGGTATGGATCTTAGCCACGGCGGGCATCTAACACACGGCTCCAAGCCAAGCTTCTCAGGCAAAAACTACCAGAGTTTTACCTACGGGGTAGAGCTTGACGGACGCATCAACTATGACAAAGTCATGGAGATCGCCAAAACCGTACAGCCAAAGATCATCGTCTGCGGTGCCTCTGCCTATGCCAGAGAGATTGACTTCAAGAAATTTAGAGAGATTGCCGATGAAGTAGGTGCGATTTTATTTGCCGACATCGCGCACATAGCAGGTCTCGTCTGTGCCGGTGAACACCCAAGCCCGTTCCCTTACGCTGATGTGGTCACGACCACCACACACAAAACACTCGCAGGTCCAAGAGGCGGGATGATCATGACCAATGACGAGGAGATTGCCAAGAAGATCAACTCCGCTATCTTCCCTGGACTTCAGGGTGGACCACTGGTACATGTGGTTGCTGCCAAAGCAGTAGGCTTCAAACATAATCTCAGCCCAGAGTGGAAAACCTATGCAAAACAGGTCAAGAAGAACGCTTCTGTACTGGCAGAAGTACTGATGAAACGCGGCTATGATGTCGTCTCAGGCGGTACCGACAACCACCTTGTCCTTGTCAGCTTCCTCAACAAAGACTTCTCAGGAAAAGATGCCGATGCGGCACTGGGAGCTGCGGGTATCACTGTCAACAAAAACACCGTTCCGGGTGAAACACGCAGTCCCTTTGTTACCTCCGGTATCCGTATCGGTTCACCTGCACTTACCAGCCGCGGGATGAAAGAGGCGGAGTTTGAGACTATCGCCAACAAGATCGCCGATGTTCTTGACAATATCAATGACAGCGTGCTGCATGCGAAGATCAAAGAAGAAATGAAGGAGCTCGCTTCCAACTTCGTCATCTACGACAAACCTATCTATTAAAAAGGGGTCGCGCATCAAAGTTTTCGATCTTGAATTTGACAGCGACCACTACTATATCAAACGCCCACGTGTTGTCAAACAGATCCAGTTTGACAACCGTACCTTCTACGCCAAATTTGAGCGTATCGATGAACCTCTCACACCCCTCCTCGTACGACAACATCTTGATAAACACTATACCATCGCCGTGCCGCTGCTCAAAGAAGGGAATACAGACTATCTGGTGATTGAGTATAAAGGAGAGGAGTATCAACGCTTTATAGCACTGATGAAACATCTGTTTCAAACCACTGGTATTGCAGCCTATTCTATCTATCAAGGCAGAGACAAGGAGAGAATTCAGGTATTTATTCAGGTAGACAGAATGCCTCTGTCAGAAGCGCAGAAGAGACTCTCTATGATAACAGAGAAACTTAAAAGCCGATTGCCAAAACGGTGGAAAACACTTCCGAGTACATCACTGCCGGAAGCTTATAATATAGTAACTCTTCCTTATCAAAAACTTTAAGAAACAGCAGCAATACTCCTTTTATACGACTTATTTAAGATAAACTTTTCTATACATATGATTGGGTATAATAATTTTAAAATTGCTTGGAGAACCTTCCTATTATGAATGATCATAACCTTGATGACCTGATTGTCGATACACCAAAACAGAGCAAAGCAAAAGGCTTTTTAACGATTATTGCACTTTTTATTGTAGTGCTGATCGTTGCGATCATCCTTACAAAGATTATACTAAAAGACTCCAAAACCGGAAAACCGGCACTAATAGATGAGAATACAGAGATGATCAGTCCGGAATTAACACTTCAACATGCTATAGAAGAACCAAAAGAGAGTGAGGATCCAGCACTCTCTGACATGATCAAGGATGATGAAATAGATGCCCCGGTAGAAAATGTTTCTCAAAAGCCAAATAGCGATCAAACCAAAGAGGCACATGCCCAAGAAGAGACGATCGTTATCGATGAAGAAAAAGGCGAGGTTACCATTGCTACTCCCAAACAACCAACTGTACAAAAAGAAAAAAAAACTGCCGTCACTACAAAACCTGCTATGCATAAGATAGCTACATCAAAACCTAAAAAAATACAACACACTACACTTGCCTATTATATTCAAGTCGGATCATTCAGAAAAACACCTATAAAAAGTTCTAGACTCATTTCAGCAATCAAGAAAAATGGATATCATTATAATATTTACTCCTCAAACGGTATGAAAAAGGTACTTATTGGACCATACAAAAGCCGTGCGGAAGCAGACAGAGCCATTATTCGGGTAAAAGACCGTATCAACAAACATGCGTTTGTCTTTACCAAATAGGAAAAAAGATGCATAAAACCGTACTTTTTGATCAACTGACTCCTGTAGCACTCTATGGCGAGATCAAAGCGCGTTTCCCAAATGAGATCACCATGCTCTTTGAGAGTGTGGTCAACACGAGTGACGGAAACTTCTCCTTTATCACCATCGGTGCCAAAGAGCGGATTGTCTACAAGAATAAAATTACCAACTATCATGATGCACAGGGACACGGGCGTATTCTTGAAGAAGACCCTTTTACTTTCCTCAAAGACTACTATGCCAACATTGACAAAGAGGCATACCAAAAAAAATCCAAGGAACTTGGCTTCTCCTTTGTTGACGGATTCATCGGATTTATCGGTTACGATATGGTCAAAGTCTTTGAACCGGTACTCAACAAGGCTATGGATCCGCTGATCGATCCGCTCAATACCCCCGACCTTGATCTGGTACGTCCAAAAATCATTATTGCCTACTCGCACAAGAGTGCCAAACTAACCTTTATTCTCAATGACGAAACAATGGCAGATGCGCTTGAGGAGATAGAAAACCTTACACAAGAAAGCTTTACCCCGATGCCCATTAAGCCTGTGGAACTTGAAGGAGAGGGAAGTTTCAGCATTGAAGAGGAGCGATTTAAGCAGTTGGTAGTCGAGTCCAAAGAGAATATCCGATCAGGAGATATCTTCCAGATCCTCCTTTCCAACCGTTACACCCAGAAAGGGAAGATAGACCCACTGAGTTTTTACCGCATTTTACGATCCAAAAACCCCTCTCCCTACCTCTTTCTGCTTGACTATGAGGAGTTCTCTATCTGTGGATCGAGTCCGGAAGTGATGGTACGCCTGAACGATGGTGAGATTTTGCTGCGTCCTATTGCCGGTACGCGCAAGCGTGGCAAAACCCATGCACGCGACAAAGAGCTTGAAGAGGAGATGCTAAACGACCCCAAAGAGTGTGCAGAGCACCTGATGCTTATCGACCTTGGGCGTAACGATGTCGGTCGCGTAGCAAAGACAGGTACGGTTGAAGTGACCGATATGATGCGCGTAGAGCGCTACAGCCATGTCATGCATATGGTAAGCGATGTCGAAGCAGTCATAGAGGATGGCAAAGACATGTTTGACCTCTTTGCCGCTACCTTTACTGCCGGTACAATGACCGGTGCTCCCAAGATCAAGGCAATGGAGCTGATCGCACAGTATGAAGGACTCAAGCGCGGATTTTACTCCGGTGCGGTAGGCTACTTTGCCTTTAACGGCAATATGGACTCTGCTATTGCCATTAGAACATCGCTTATCAACGATGAAGGAATTACCCTTCAAGCCGGTGCAGGTGTGGTAGCAGACTCAGTACCTGAACTGGAGTACCTTGAGGTCAAGAACAAACTGGGAGCCTTGCTGGCTACGCTTAAAGAGATGGAAAAGCTTTAAAGATGAACAGGGAGCTTTTCGCCATCTTCGGCAACCCCGTCTCACACTCCAAATCGCCACTTATGCACAACCTTGCATTCAAAGGGCTGGGCTATCCGGGATGCTACAACCGTTACAGACTCGAAGAGGGTACAACACTTAGAAAAACATTTTTCGATCTTGGGCTAAAGGGGATCAACATCACCGTACCGCACAAAGAGCATGCCTATAATGCCTGTGACGAGTTAGATGATTTTGCCAAAAAGGTCAAAGCGGTCAATACCATCGTCGAAAGAGAAGGCAAACTCTACGGCTATAATACCGATGCCCCCGGGTTTCTAAAGGCAATCTCGGAGTTTGAAAACATCAAAACGGTACTCTTTTTGGGGGCGGGCGGTACGGCACAATCAACGGCCGTGATCCTCAAAGAGGCAGGCTATCATGTATCGATACTCAACCGAAGCGCACCAAGGCTTGAAAAGTTCGCCAAAGAGGGCTTTAAGACAGCGACTTTTGAGAGCTTCATCCCAAAATCTTATGACCTTATTGTCAACATGACCTCTGCCGGACTTGAAGATGAGAGCCTCCCTGCCCCAATAGAGATTCTTGAAACACTCATCCCGCAGACAAAAGCGTGTGTCGATGTGATTTACGGCAAAGAGACCCCTTTTCTGAAGCTTGCAAAAGCACTTGGCAAACCGACAAAGGACGGCTCAGATATGCTGCTCTATCAGGGGATCATTGCGTTTGAGCATTTTACCGATCACCGTTACAGCTTTGAGGAGATCAAAAGACATATGAAAAAGGCATTTACATTATGAAAAAACTTCTCTTCTGGCTTACCTTCATCGTGCTGCTTATTGCAGCATTCATTTGGGGCAATATGCCAAAAATCGCTCCGTACTACCAACAGCTAACCAAGCCGCGTGTGGGTATGAATGTCGACCTGCAGCCAAAAGATCAGAAAAAAGCACACTTTGTCGGTTCACAAAAGTGTAAAGAGTGCCACAAAGAGAAGTACCATGACTGGAAAGCTTCCATGCACTCAAAGATGATACAGGATATCCGAAAAGACGGCAGTGTGGTGGTTGCAGACTTCACAAAGCTGCCAAAAGATGCCGACTTTACCCTCAAAGATGCGGTCTATACCATCGGAAGCAAGTTCAAGCAGCGCTATATGATTCCTGCCAAAATCAATGGCAAAGATGACTACAGGCTGGGCAACTACCAGTGGAACACGCAGACAGGCAAGTGGCAGCACTTCAAGCCTTACAAATACTGGTACCACGACTCCTATCCGCATGACAACAAGCAGTTCCCTACCTCCACAACCTGTGACGGATGCCACTTTACCGGCTTCATGGCAACAGGTAAACGTATTGAGCCTGCCATCGCCTGTGAAAGCTGCCACGGACCGGGGAGTGAACATGCCAAAGACCCGGACTCACCGGTCTTTAAAGCCAGTATGTTTGACCCTATCCGTACCAACGAGGTCTGTCTGCAGTGTCATATGCGAAACCGGGACAAACGCATCGAAACACAGGGAGCTACTGCCAAAAAGCTCTGGATGGATGCGACAGACTATCCCAAAGAATATGAACCGGGCAAACCGCTGATTTCCTACAAACTCCCCGCACCCTTTGCCCTTGGGCAGGAGACAAAAGAGTTTTGGCCAAACGGAGCGGCAAAAAAGAACCGTACACAGGGTAACGAATATGTCCACGATGCAATGTACAAACACGGCATCACCTGTATCAACTGCCACGATCCGCACAAACTGACCAATACCGCCAAAAAACCACAAGGCAACGCTGCATGTATGAAGTGTCACTCTTTTGGTTCTGTTATCGGGCCGCATCAGAATACCCTTGAACAGCACACCCATCACAAAGCCGATTCAAAAGGTTCACTCTGTATCGAATGTCATATGCCTCGTACTGGAAGACATACAGGCAAGTCTCCACTGACGGTACGTTCACACCGCTTTGCCTTTACCTATCCGGCAGAAACCAAAGCCTTTGGTATGCCTCCTGAAACCAATGCATGTTTTGCATGCCATAAGGACAAAACACTCGATAGCCTGCAAAACAACTTGAAAGCATGGGGACAGTTGGAATGGGAAAAGCTTGAAACACCGCATACAAAGTGATTTGATTTCAATTAACCTTGAATGACTATAATAGTTAAAAAGCAGTAAAGGTCAAAATATGATAAATGTACTGATGATCGAAGATGATCCGGAGTTTGCAGAACTTTTAGCAGAGTATCTTGCGCAGTTTGACATCAAAGTAACCAACTATGAAGACCCTTTTTTAGGGTTGAGTGCCGGTGTCAAAAAGTTCGATCTTGTCATTCTCGATCTGACACTGCCGGGGATGGACGGGCTGGAAGTGTGTGAAGAGCTGGTACGAAAATATGACATTCCCGTCATCATCTCCTCTGCACGCAGTGATATTAACGACAAGGTACAGAGCTTTGAACTGGGTGCCTATGACTACCTTCCCAAACCCTACGATCCCAAAGAGATGTATGCCCGTATTATGGCGATCTTGAACCGAGTAAATAAGGGAGAAGGTAAAAACAGTGCAGCCAATACACCTAAAAGTGATTTTGAGATCAAAGGAGATACCATTTACTATAAAGGGGAAGCACTCAGCCTGACCCCCGCAGAGTTTGAAGTACTCTCCCTTCTGGTCAAAAACCAGGGTATCACACAGTCCCGTGAACAGATTATTAACTCCTCAGCAACGATGAGTATCGACTCTCAAGGCAAGAGTCTTGATGTGATCATCTCCAAAATACGCTCCAAGATCGGAGACAACAAACGCATTCAGGCAGTACGAGGCGTAGGGTACAAACTTGTTTAGACGCTTCACATCACTGCGCAGCAAAATCAAACTTGTTTTTTCTATTACCCTACTGCTGCTGGCGGTTTTATTTATCGGATCGATCAGATATGATCATGCCAAATATGACGAGCTCAACGAAGCAAGAGAGCGTGCGATCGCCCACTACCTTTACAGCTACTACCTTAAAACAGGTAAAATAGATGAAGCCTACCTTGAATCACAAAACTTTTCGCTCATTACAGACAAAGGCAAGGTTGTACAGATAGAACGTTACTTCAAAGAGAAGGGAAAGTACAAAAAGTATGCTGTCGATACCTACCGTCTTCAGCGGGTGATCCTCATTAACAACGACCGATTCAAACTTTTTTTGAAAAACAAAAACAAACCCAAATATCCGTTAAAACGTATCATTGTTTTTACGATTGTCTTTATACTGATCATTTTGCTCTACTTCTGGGTCATTCGCTCTTTGCGCCCACTCTCTGAACTCAAAGAGAAGATCAAAAGTTTTTCCGAGGGAAATCTTAACATATCGTGCAAAAGCGATAAACACGATGAGATAGCCGAAGTTGCCAACGAATTTGACCATGCCGTAACGATGATCAGAGAGTTGCTGCAGTCACGCCAGCTCTTTTTGCGTGCGATCATGCATGAACTCAAAACCCCCATCGCAAAAGGCAGACTCATGAGCGAGATGCTGCCTGATGAAAAAAGCAAACAACGTCTTCACAGTATTTTTGAGCGGCTAAATCTGCTCATTGACGAATTTGCAAAAATAGAAAAGATTACATCTAAAAACTTTGAACTCCATCTTAAGCCTTACAAGATGAGCGATCTTGTAGAAGGAAGTATCGACCTGCTGATGGTAGAACACCCTGCCCATCTTGTAACAATAGAGCGTGTGCATGACTATATTGTCAAAGCAGATTTCGAACTCTTTACGTTAGTGCTTAAAAACTTGCTAGACAATGCTATCAAATACTCCATCGACAAACATGTCACTGTCCGTATCGATACAGACCATATCGATATTATCAACACAGGAGAAGCGCTCAGTGAACCTCTTGAGGAGTACTTCAAACCCTTCCACACCTCAAAAGGCGGTCTTGGACTGGGACTCTACATCGTCAAGAGTATTCTCGATATCCACCACATGACACTATCGTACCGTTATGAAGAGAAGAAGAATATTTTTACTATAAGATAGCAAGGTACGACAAAGTTCGTACCTTGGAAAAAAGCATGGTTAGTCTGCTTTGAAGCCAATAGTATCAGAGATCATAAAGGCAAGCTCCAAAGCCTGAGAAGCGTTCAAACGTGGGTCACACTGCGTATGGTAACGGCTGGCAAGCCCCTCGTCTGTAATGGCACAGGAGGTACTTCCGGTACACTCGGTTACATCGTTTCCAGTCATCTCAAGGTGTATCCCCGCAGCGATAGTACCCATCTCTTTATGGATAGCGAAGAACTGTTCGACCTCTGAAAGAATATTGTCAAAATCCCTTGTTTTGAAACCAGTAGATGATTTTTCAACATTGCCATGCATTGGATCGATCGTCCAGACAACATTTTTGCCTGCATCACGTACCGTTTTAAGCAATGGTGGGTAAAGCTCACCAATCTTGGTCGCACCCATACGCACGATCAGGTTCAGTCTCCCCTCTTCATTCTCTGGGTTCAGTGCATCAATCAGTTCGAGCAGTTCATCAGGCTGCATGGTTGGTCCCACTTTACACCCTATCGGGTTTTGAATACCTCTAAAGTACTCAATATGCGCTTCGTTCAGGTCGCGTGTTCTGTCTCCAATCCAGAGCATATGTGCAGAACAGTCGTACCACTCTCCCGTTTCGGTATCTTTTCGGGTAAGTGCCTCTTCATAGTTGAGCAACAGTGCTTCGTGTGACGTATAGAGGGTTGTCTGATGTAGCTGCGGCATAATGTCACTGGTCAATCCGCACGCTGCCATAAACTTCATCGCATGGTCGATCTTGTCACTAAGTTCATCATAACGCTGCCCAAGAGGATTGTCTTTAATAAACTCAAGATTCCACTGGTGTACTTTGTTCAAGTCTGCTAGTCCACCTCGTGAAAAAGCACGCAACAGGTTGAGTGTTGCCGCAGACTGGTTGTATGCTCTAAGCATATTTTCCGGCTTTGGAATACGTGCTTCTTCACTAAACTCAATGGAGTTGATAATATCCCCACGGTAGCTTGGCAGTTTTACGCCATCCTTCTCTTCAAAATCCGAAGATCTCGGTTTGGCAAACTGTCCTGCGATACGTCCTACTTTTACGACAGGTTTTCCGGTAGAGTACATCAACACCATATTCATCTGAAGCATCAGTTTGAAGAGGCTTTTGATATTTTGTGCATTGAAGTCGGCAAAACTCTCCGCACAGTCACCTCCCTGAAGCAAAAACGCCTCACCTCGTCCTGCAGCAGCAAGCTTCTCTTTGAGTCTTCTTGCTTCTCCGGCAAAAATAAGCGGCGGGTAGGAACTCAACTCTTTCTCTACAGCTTCAAGTGCCATTTTGTCCGGATAGGTCGGTTGTTGCTTGATAGGGAATGCTCTCCAGCTTCCTGGTGTCCAGCTCATAGGTACTTCCTTACAAAATAAATTGCAAAGATTATAGCTGAAAATTGATGAAACAAACCTACGCTTTAGCATAGTTTCCTGAAAATGTGTTAAAAGGATCGGTTATTTTATTCACTATTCACACAGTGAATAAGCAGTGAACAACTCATATTTTTTAATGCAACCCGTCTGTAAGGGCATAAAAAAGAAAGAAGAAATTTTTTATCTTTTCACATAGTGAATAAGTCGTGAATAACTCATATTAAATAATGCAACCCGGTTTTACCGAACATATCAAGGAAGTGTTACTTTTTTGCCACAAATGTCACAAAATTTGCCCACTGAAAAATGGTATCAACTCTGGAAAATCCCGCCTCTTTGCACATACGTATATTCTCCTCAATGGTAAAAGGGATCAGTACATTTTCAAGTGCTTCTCGCTTTTGTGCGATCTCATATTCACTATACCCCTGAGCCTTCTTGTAGTCATAGTAAATATCAATCATCTGTTTATCCAGAACCTTGTCCTCAAAGACCACTTTCTCTGAAAAGATAAAGAGTCCGCCCTCATTCAAACCTGTATAAAGACGTTTAACCAGCTCAAGACGCTGCATAGGACGGATAAACTGCAGGGTATAGTTGGCAACGATAATATCTTCGTTGGCATATTCATAGGCAAGCATATCCGCAAGCTCCAACACTATCTGTGCTCCAAAGGCTTCACGCTTGGCTCTGGCACGTTCAAGCATCGCTTCTGAGTTGTCGATGCCTTTAAGCTGAAGCTTAAAAGGTGCTTTACTATAAAGATCAAGCAGAAACTTCGCAGTAGAAGCACCAAGATCGAGCACCTGCATCCCCTCTTTTGCCTCTTTGAGAATAAGCGCGATAATCAGTTGACGAACCTCATCGTAAAAAGGAACCGAACGACTTAACATATCGTCAAATACCGCTGCAACAGACTGGTCAAATTCAAATTTTTTGGCTATCGGCTTTTCAAATACATTATCTTTCATACTCTACCTTTTAATACTGCTTTTGCATCTGCTATATCGTTTTCTATCTGCATTTTCAACTTCTCAAAGCTTGTAAACGTTTTATTGGTACGCAAAAATCCTACAAAAAAGAGTGTTACAGTGCCGCTATTGTAGGTTACGGTTTGATCTATAAGGTGTGTTTCTACGGCAAAAGCGCTGTCTGTAGAGAGACGATGTCCGACAAAACTAACCGAGTCATACTCTCTTTTTCCAATCTTGGTACATGTTGCATAAACCCCCTCAGAAGGAAGCTGATAGGAATGTACTCTTAAATTGAGCGTAGGCACAAGCTTCTTGCTGCCAATCCCCTGCCCGCGTATCACCTCAGCATCAATACTATAATACCTGCCCAGCAAAAGATTCACTTTGGCAATATTGCCCTCTTTTAAAAATGTTTTGATAACTCTGGAATGTACGGAAATTCCCTCAATCTTAATCTCATCAACAACTTCAACCTCACCTTTAAAAAGCTCCCGAAGTACTTTCACATTCCCTACTTTGGCTTTGCCAAAGGCAAAATCATACCCCACTATAATCTTTTCGAGTAACGGAAAATCCTGCTCTAGTCTCTCAACAAAAGCTTTGGGTGAGAGGTGGCGTATTTTATCGAAGTGGTAAAAATAGCAGGGTTTTTCGGTATAGAGCGAACGTTTATATCCCGGTGTCAAATAGCCGCTGTTACGCTCAATGATCACAACTGCCTCAGCCTTTTTAATCAATGCCTGATGGGCAATATGCATCCCGTCAAACGATCCGATGGCAATAGAATGAATGGTATTGGTATAATACCCCACATAGACTCCTTCTGTTTGGGGTATTATACAAAAAAGCTTTGAAAAACTATTTCAATGCATCATATTTTTTCCGCAAAGTTCTTCTTAACTTTTTCTTAAGATGATTAGGCGTAATGATCTTAATATCAGGCAGCCATTTAAGAAGCAGATCTTCTATTTCATTGAAGTTTGTCACCCGATACTCCACCATGATATCGCCATTGTCATACGTCGAGATGATCTCTTGGCTAGGCAAGTATTTTTTGAGCAAAAAGAAACGCCGTATCTTTTTGTCAACACGCAGTTGCACTACCCTGTTCTCCTCGCCGAAGTTTGCCCAAGGGGTTTGGATAGTCTTGATGAAGCGAACTATATCACTGTGGGGGATAAATGTTTTATTCTTGTATGTCACCGCTTCGATCATCGAGATACGCCGAAACTCAAAGGCGTGTTTTGAGCTATTCTCTCCGACCATGTAGAAGTTTTCATTGAGAAAGAGGATCTTGTAGGGTCTAAACTTGGCCGTGGTGACGGCGCGTTCGGTTTTGTAGCGGATGTGTATCTCTTTGTGGAACTTGATCGCATGTTCAAGCTTCCGTACAATCTCGATGTTTTGCATGTTCTCGTACGGGCGTGATTTGAAGTCATATACCGACATCGACTTATCGATGAGCGCTTTGGTTTGCTTGCTGATAAGGCTCTCCTTTTGGGTGATCCCAAAAAGATTGACGATATTGGCCAGCGTCATCAGGTCAGTGGCACTGAGCACCTCATCAAGCAGTACCTTTTTGTACGCCTGATAACACTCCCCCTCCTTGGTCATAAACTCCTCAAACAGCTCACGAATCAACTCAAAATCCCGCCGAATCGTCCGATCGCTCACACCATACTCTTCCGAAAGCCTTGTGACACAGAGTTTTTTGCCATCGTTGAGGCGTTTGAGAATATCAATGGTGCGGTATAGGCTGGATTTTTGGCTCATCAATCAGCTCCCAAATCTTCTACATAGCGCGAATCAGGGGTAATTTTTTTTGGATCCAAAGCCAATTGATCGATACTGATCTCGATAACTTTGTCTAAAATTGCTTGTAAGTCTCTATATTTGTTTGGACGATGGGCTTCTCCTGTGTAGCGTATAAAACTGGAGAGAGTTTGTAGGTTGTTTGGTACGACTGTGGCAAAAAAAGGACGAGCAATGAATACCAACATACCCCAAACAGACAAAAAAAGAAACAATAGCCATGATAACGATAACGCATAGGCAAAATACAAGATCAAAGATAGAGTAAATGACACACCCAAAAGCGCCCACGATACTTTTTTACTAAACTGTAATCTGTCGATGGAGTAAGGAAAGGCACGCTTGAGTTGTCGCCACTTTTTGCCGATATTCTCTCCCAGCAATTCCTGGGTTTGGGTGGTAGGCTTGAGTGCTTCTCGCGGATAGCCCAATGTCTCCATAAAAATTTTTCGTACTTTGTAAAAGCCCACTTGTGATGAGCATTTGTCCTTGTGAAGCTCCTCGTATTTCCGATCAATCAAGATAGCTACATCACGGGGCGTTCTTAGCTTTTCCAGATCAGCATCAGGAAGCACGATATTAAACTCCTCTTCTATCCTCAATGCCAATTCGACCATATCCAATCCCATTGCATCCCTTTTTGCACCATTTTTCTATCGGACAAAATATGTCATCAGATTATTGTACCATAACCTCATCAAAAACAAGGAGTTTGAAATGAGATATTCTTTTGGAACAAACGACAAAGAGAAGCAACCACAACAACCACAAACACATACGAAAAATAGATACAGGAAAAACAATGGACACTTTGACTATTATCGCTTCAGAAAAAAACTGGATTGATTCACGAAGCGTAGAGACATTAGAGAAGATTGCACGCTTTAAAGGTGTAAAAAAAGTAGTAGGACTGCCAGACCTCAGTGTGGGCAGAGTCCCCAATGGTATGGCAGTACTGACGGATGAACGCATCTATCCACATCTTATAGGTGGGGATATCGGGTGCGGGATGAGCCTTTTTGAGGTGCCAATAAAGGTCAAGAAGATCAAAGTAGAAAAATTTGCAAAAAATCTCTCAAAGATTGGGAGCTTGGATGATGTGGAGATGGATACTCCACATTTGGGCTACCATCTCGGAAGCATTGGAAAAGGCAACCATTTCGCAGAATTGCATCGGGTCAACGAGGTACGAGACAGAGCGGTTTTTAATCGTTTGGGGCTAAGTGAGACTTCACTATATGCCTTGATCCATAGCGGTTCTCGTGCCTTTGGTCAGATCGTCTTTGATGCGGTAGCCGGGCAGTATGACCCCTCCGAAGGGCTTAGTGTACAAGAGGCCAAATCATACCTCATAGCTCACGAAAAGGCTATAGAATATGCAAGACAAAGTCGCAAAGAGATAGCACAGCGACTGCTCAAAGCCATTAAAGTCGAAAGCGACACAAAGACAATAAGTGACACGGCGCACAACAGCATACACAAGACCCCAAAAGGTTGGCTACATCGAAAAGGAGCTACACCCACCGACGAAGGTGCCGTTATCATTGCCGGTAGCAGAGGTAGTTTGAGCTACTTGGTCATGCCAACCGATCAAACAGAGTTATCAAACCACTCTTTGGCTCACGGTGCAGGACGCAAATGGGAGCGAAGCTCAGCAGAGGTGAAACTTCGCAACCGATATAGCAAATCCGATCTGCAACGCACCCCAATAGGCTCACGGGTCGTATGCAGTGACAGCAAACTGCTCTACGAAGAAGCACCACAGGCTTACAAAGAGATAGATATCGTCATCAATGATTTGGTAGAAGCTGGACTTGCAACCCTCATCGCAAGCTTTCGACCCATCCTTACGTACAAGGAGTAGGTGATGATTGTAACCATAAGTTCGGGCAATGGCGTCGATGAAGTTTGTAGGGCACTGTGGCATTTTTTGGCATGGCTAAAAAAGCAAACATACACATTTGAGATCGTAAAACTGGAATACGCCACGTGTGATAATGGATACAAGTCCATCATCCTAAAAAGCGACGACAAGAATCTGCTTGCACTACAAGGCACACTCCTGTGGAGGGCACAAAGCCCTTTTCGCCCCAAGCACAAACGCAAAAATTGGTATTTTACACTGCAATGCCATCTGGAGGAGCAAGCAGGAACCTTTGACGAAAGCAAAGTGACATATCACACAATGAAAAGCCCAAAAAAAGGCGGACAGCATGTCAATACTACCTGTAGCGGTGTGCGGGCTGTGTATGCGCCTCTTGGGATAGAGGCTATCTCATACAACGAAAGAAGCCAACACAAAAACAAATCCATAGCGCTCAAAAGACTCAGAGCAAAACTAAATACGATAGAAGAGACAAAAGAAAACCGCGCCAAAAATGAAAGGTGGAAAAACGGAAAAACACTCGAGCGAGGCAATGCTATCAAGGTGTTTGAAGGAGAGGATTTTAGGGAAATTCAATAATAAACTCACTGATGAAGCATCAGTTTTGAGAAATTATTCGGACAAAATACGACCAAAATACCAACTATAATACTCCAAGCAAAACAAACAAGGAGTATAAAATGACCCTACAAGAACTTGGATTCAAAGAGATTGATCATGAGGTGTTAGCCAAGATAGGAACACCCTACAAGGTATATGCGAAGTTGCTCGATGAGACAGCGCATAAGCAGTTTGAGGATGTACTGAAAGAGCCTTATGTGACACGAGCGGTGTTGATGCCTGATGCGCATGGCGGGTATACGATGCCCATCGGCGCTGTGTGTGCGACCAAGGGTGTGGTAGTGCCTCAGTTTGTGGGCTTTGATATCGGGTGTGGGATGTGTGCGTACAAGACTGACTACAGCAAAGACGAGGTCCAAGCGCACGCCACCGAGATCTACAACGCCATCATAGAGCGCGTACCACTGGGAACACGCAAGCACAAAAACCATCAACCGTTCAAAAGCGACTTGCCGCTCACACCTTTCGCTGAGTCGATCCTCAACAGCACAGGACTCAAGCAACTGGGCACGCTTGGGAGTGGCAACCACTTCATCGAGGTAGGCTACGGTACTGATGAGAAGGCGTGGATCGTTATCCATTCTGGATCGCGGGGATTCGGGCACAAGATCGCAACACACTATATGATCCAAGCCTACCTCAATAAGCACAACCAAGAGGATGAACTCCAAAAAAGACTCGATGAGTTTACCGAGCGAAACATCGGTTTCAAAGAGCACAATCCCGAAGGTTTCGAAAAGGCACTTTTGAAGTACAAACACAAGCAGATGCTGGAACTCAACAAAAAAATACGTCCCGATGACATTAAAGAGATATGCGGGCTTGATGTGGAAAGCAAACTAGGACAGGCGTACATCAAAGATCAAAACTTCGCCCTCAACTACGCCCTGGCAAACCGTAAGCTCATGATCGCGCGTATCCATGAAGCGATGAATGAGATCATCGGTAGCGAGGATATGTTTGATGCGTCCGATGAGACACGCTTTATCAACCGCAACCACAACCACGCGGACTACGATGAGGCAACCGGTGAGTGGATCCACCGCAAGGGTGCCACCCATGCCGAAGAGGGGATGCACGGAGTGATCCCAGGCAACATGCGTGATGGCTCATTCATCGTCATTGGCAAAGGCAACACCTACGCACTCAAATCCTCTTCGCACGGTGCCGGTCGCGTCATGAGCCGCCGACAAGCCAAGACAAAAGTCTCTCTGGAAGATTTCAAAACAGCAATGCAGGGGATCACTGGTACAATCGATGAAAACACCCTTGATGAGTCACCCTTTGCCTACAAAAATATCTTTGAGGTGATGCGCCTCCAAGAGGATCTAGTCGAAGTGGTAGAGCATATCAAAGTGCTGATCAATGTGAAGGATAATTCGAAGTCGCGGTATTAAGACTCACACCATATCCTTCACAAAATGGTAAAGATACTCCTGATTTCCCTCTTTACCTTGCACTTTAGAAAGTGCCTGATGCTTCTTAAGCCAACCTAAGCGTTTTGTTTCTGCTTCAAATGCCTCTTGGCGTCTGGCAATCGCATCATTATCCTGCACCACACCTTTGCTGTCGCGTCTGACCTCTTTGCCTACTTCAAACTGCGGTTTGTAGAGGATGACAATATCTGTACCCTCTTGTGCAAGCCTGTCGATATCGGACAGGATATGCATCACAGAGATGAACGATACATCACAGGTGATCACTTCAAAATCCTCGGATGCCTTAAAGTCCCGGATATCTGTTGCTTCATGAACTGCTACCCTCTCATCAGAGCGTATAGAGATATGCAACTGGTCACGTCCTACATCGACACAGGCGAGGCTTGCTGCCCCATGCTCAAGTACAATCTGCGCAAATCCACCAGTACTTGAGCCGATATCCAGTACCTTTTTCCCCTTGATCGCTACAGTATGCTCTGCCAAAAAAGCTTCCAGTTTACGTGCGGCACGGCTGACATAAAACTTGGCATCGTCAACTTCAACAGAGGTGTCGGCATCCACTTTTAGCGAGGGTTTCGCTGCTTTTGCGTTTACTTTCACCTGCCCTGCCTTGATCGCCTCAAGCGCACGGTTTCGGCTCTCGAAGTAGCCCTCTTCTACCAAATATTTATCCAGTCTCATATACTCTCTTCAAAATACAGTTTAGGCATATTTTATCAAAAAAGCCATCTATTTCAGGCTAATTGCAACCTAAATAGCATTTCTTTCTTCCCTCGCTGTTTTATACTATATACAGCTAAAAAGGACTATAATAGAAGAAAGGAGTCAATCATGCCAAAAAAAGTAAAAGTAGGTGATCTGGTCATCACTGCAAGTTTGGGAGAGTTGAAAGTCTATGAGGCAAAACCAAGAACACTTGAAGCCGAAGCAGGACTGAAAGAGCATGAGGTCAAACTCGATTTGGTTACGGCAAAAGACTACATCGATGCCCACAAAAAGCTAAAAGATATCGTCACAGACGAGGCGGGGCGATTTAAAGGTGACATTGCTGAGGAGCACAACCTTGAGTTGGAGATAGAAAGACGCCTTGTAGAGGATATCGCTAAAGATATTGACAGTGTGGCAAAAGAGGCGAATGGAAGACTTTTTGTCGCAATTGCAGAACCCATAGCGCATCAAGTCGACACCCTGCTTGAGAGTGGTACAAAAGCAAAGATCGTCAAGCTGCTCAAAAAAGATTATGTCAAAACAGACAAAGAGACGCTGCTGCAAACCTTTAACGAAGCATAGCTACTGTTTTGGGGTTTGGAGCATCCGCTCCATCTCCTCTTCCGTAAGCGTAGCCACGCCAAGACTTTGTGCTTTGGTCAGTTTGCTGCCCGCCTCTTCACCGTAGATGACATAATCGGTCTTCTTCGAAACCGAGCCGCTTACTTTTGCGCCCAGCGCTTCGAGCATCGCTTTTATCTCTCCTCTTGGACGGCTCATGGTACCGGTCAGTACCACCGTTTTGTCTTTAAAAGGATTGTCTGCCGCCTCTTTTTGATGTTCTACCGTAGGCTGTATGATCTCAAAGAGTTTTAGCACTTTTTCTCGGTTGACACGCATAAACTCCAGCAAAGAGTTTGCCATCTCTTCACCGATACCATCAATAGCAACAACCTCTTCATAGGTTGCATCAACAATACCAAGCCCAAATCTCTGTGCCAGCGCTTTGCTTGCCACCTCTCCAATATGCTCGATACCCAGCGCATTGATCAATCTATGCAGGGGAGCACCTTTGGTTGCGGCAATGGCGCGTAGAAGATTGTTGATCTTTTTTTCTTTGAAGCCCTCCAGATCGGCAAGATCATCATAACTTAGAGTATAAAGGTCAAGAATGTCATGGATCTTCCCTCTGCTTACCAGCTGCTCTACGATTTTGCTGCCAAGCCCTTCGATATCCATACACCCTTTTTTGGCAAAGTGGATGATCGCACCCACCACACGGTCTGGGCAGGAGAGGTTTTGACACTTGATCAATGCACCCTCATCAAGCAGTTCCGAACCGCACGTCGGACAGGAGGTCGGACGTTTGATCGGCTTCTCATCACCCGTTCTGCGCTCTTTGAGCACTTTGGTGATCTTGGGGATCACATCACCGCTTCGGATGATGATAATATAGTCACTGATACGGATATCCATCCGCTCGATCTCATCGAAGTTGTGCAGTGTCGCACGGCTGACTGTTGCCCCTTCGATGTTGACCGGCTCTATTTCGGCTACGGGGGTGATGACCCCTGTACGTCCCACCTGTAGCGTCACATCAAGCAGTCTGGTAACCTTCTCTACCGCAGGGAATTTATAGGCACACATCCATTTTGGAAACTTGACCGTGTAGCCAAGCTGCTCCTGTTTTTTGATCTCATCAACCTTGATGACCATGCCATCCATCATCATAGGGATCTCATCACGTTTAGAAATAAGGAATTGATAAAATGTCTCTATCTCATCAAGTGTTTTGCACGGTTTCTCATAAGGGGGTCGCAAAAAACCCTGATCGTACACAAACGCCATCTTTTCGCTTAGGCGCTCATAACGCAGACTGTTCTCCCCCACCCCCCACGGGTAAAACACAAGCCGCCGCTTTGCGGTTACGGAAGAGTCAAGCTGACGCAGGCTTCCCGCTGACGCATTTCTGGGGTTGGCAAACGGGGATTCTCCCTCTTTGACACGCTCTTTATTGATCTTCTCAAAGTCATCTTTGCGAATGACTACTTCGCCGCGTATCTCAATAAGTCCCTCATACGCAATACGCAGCGGTACAGAGCGGATGGTCTTGACATTCTCCGTTACCTCTTCACCCACCACGCCGTCACCTCGGGTAATGGCACGTACCAGCTTGCCGTTCTCATAAAGCAGGTTCATACTCGCACCGTCAAATTTGGGTTCACAGTAGTAATCACACGTGCCTACATTTTTCTCTACCCGTGCCAGCCACTCGGCTACCTCATCGGTACTGAAAACATCTTCCATACTCCACATACGTTTCATGTGCCTGGCTTTTTGAAACCCCTCAAGTACCACACCGCCGACTCTCTGTGTCGGTGAATCTTCACGCACTTTGTCAGGGTGTGCCTTCTCATACGCCAATACTTCATGGTAAAGCGTGTCATACTCCTCATCCGTAGCAATGGGATTGTCTTCTACATAGTAGGCATGTGCCCACTGCTTGAGGATTTCTACATTTTGGTTGTATGCCTGTTCTGTCATGGTTTCTATTCCGTTGAAGTAAGATGGTTTGTTGCGGTGTATTTTAGCACGGAAAGGGTTACAGCAGAGAGCCTACTGCATCGCTTTCCACACCGCCAATGCCTGTTTATGTTCGGCAACATCATGGCAGCGTACGATATTGGCTCCGTTTGCTACTGCTTTGAGATGAATAGCAAGCGTACCGGGAAGTCTATGCTGTGTTGGTGTGGGGATGATCTTGTCAATCATTGATTTCCGACTTGCACCGATGAGCAGTTCACACCCAAAGTGGGTGAAGTGGTGCAAGTTTTTAATAAGCGTCAGGTTATGCTCAAGGGTTTTTCCAAAACCGATGCCGACATCCAAAATAATATCTTCTCTTTTTAGCCCCAATGCTTCACACTTTGCGATGCGTTCTTCAAAAAAGCGGCTTACCTCGACCATGACATCCTCATAATGCGGATTTTGCTGCATCGTCTGAGGTGTGCCTTGCATATGCATAATACAGTATTTCGCTCCATGTGAAGCTGCCAATTTTACCAGTGCGGTATCGGATGCTCCCCTAATGTCATTGACTATTCCAAAACCGCTTTCTAAGGCATAGGCAACGACTTCAGGACTATAGCTGTCGATTGAAAAGATCACTTTTTCATACAGTTTGGCATCTTTGATCGCATCACAGATAGGCATAATACGTGCAAGCTCCTTTGGGGAACTGACAGGCTTGGCTCCCGGACGTGAGGAGACTGCACCGATATCGATGATATCGGCACCCTCATCAATCATCCGTTCAATACGCTCTACTGCTTCAGCTCCCTGAAACCTGCTGCCGCTGTAAAAGCTGTCCTCATTGGCATTGAGCACACCCATAATCTGTAATGGATAGGTTTGGGAAGCGAGGAATACCTGAAGTGCTTTGGCTACCTCTTTAAGCCCAAAAGGCTGCGCCAGCTCTTTGCGTGAGAGTATCTCCATGTGTTTGCGCGTACCGATGAGGATACAGTCATAGAGAGGTTTTTCACATACGATCACCCCGCCCGGCACTGCCAGCTCCGCCCCGATGCTCAGCGCATCCTGCTTGAGAATATTCGCCGCGGGAGTTTTAAGGTCTTTGATGTAGAAGTAGAGCAGCTCCATCTTCTTTGCCATAATGGCAACACCGCCGCTCTCTACTCCCAATGCCTTCAAGACCGCTTTTTTATCGGCGATGTCTCCCAACTGATACAGCTGCATATCTACTCCGCTGTAGTGTTTTTATTGCCAAATGTATCACTCGGGATCAACACCAGACACAAAAAAACAAACAGGTTAAACCCTTCTGTCACAATACTTCCTGTAGAGGCATGCATACTGCCCGCAGTTGACAGTGCACCGTTCATATCTACCACGGCTGTATTGACTTCCATCTGCTGAGACGGGAAAAGAAGATTCAATACAATCGATACAAGAATGGTGCCGGCAACCATTCCCCATGCCGGCAGTCCCATATCTCGAAACCGTTTTGCCATAATATTAAGATTGGCAACACCAAGTGCAATAAAAACAATAAATATGCCAAAAATCACAAACAAGCCCATACTCTCCAAAAATGCTGTCGGATCCATACCGAGCATTCCTTCCATACTGCCTCCAGCCAAAAGGAACATCCCCATAACAATCACAAACCCAAGCACCATAAGCAGTACATCATACCCCAGATAGGGAAGCCTTTTCAACCGTCCGCTCTGCCATTGACCAAAATAGACTTGCCACATATGTACTCCTTTTAAATGTATAAGGCTATTATAGTATAAAATCGTAGGTTTACACGAATTATAGAAAACTATTTTCGTTTTCTTGCCAACAGTTTCAACAAAAGCGTATTGAGCACAAACTGTGGCGGAGAGCCGACATCGAGCGCGGTGTAGGCATTATAGAAGAGTGTCAGGGTCTTTTCGTCTAGATCGAATTTCTGTGACTGCATCGCCTCTTTTGCGACACGCTCTACAATATGCTTCATGGTTTTTGCATCGGTACGTTTATGGATCTGTACAAAGTCATAGACACTCGCAAGGCTCAGCTGTGCCACATCCAGAGCCAGTGCCTCTTCTTCAATATGTTCAGAGAGTACCTTCACCGGCAGACGGGAACGTATCGTGGCAAGAATGGTCGATTTGGCAGGGGTGATGAGGATAAACTCTTTTTTGGCAGGCGGTTCCTCTATGACCTTGAGCAGTTTGTTTTGGACAATGGGTGAAAAACTTTTTGCCGCAAGGATGATGATGGTGCTCTCTTCACTGGCAATGTAGGCTTTTTCGATCGCCAGTTTGGCATCTTCTACCTTGAAACTGTCATCTTTGGGATCAAGTTTGACAATCTCGACAAACTGTTCTGTCGTCCGGAGTGATTTGAGCGCTTCAATGGTACCGGGAATATCACTGCTGATAAGAACCTGGCTTTGCAGCGTCATCTCAATGCTCAAGGTCAAGTTCTCCAAAGAGCGCTTCAGAAAGCGTCATATCAAAGAGTTTATAAAGCTGAAGCAGCTTGATATCAAGCATATCATCACTGCTTCGGAGGGCAAAGCTATTCTCAACCTCTTCATCCATGATCCACAAAAAGCTGTCACTGCTGCGGTAGGCAAATTTGGTAAAGGGGTGGTCGCCTTTGCCGATATACCAGATAAAGTAGCCGTTTGGAAAAGAGATATCCAACATATCCTCAAGCAGTTGGATCTCCTGTGTAGAAGAGAGTGCCCCAACATTTGGAAACATGTCAACCAGCGGAAAAATCGGTAGAAGCGGTCTGTTCTTTGAAAGGGTATTGGTTTTTTCAAGGATATACTTCCCAAACCACTTTCTGGGTACATCGGTCAGAAGCAGGACACTTTTGCCTTCCAGTATCTGTGTTACCGCACTTTTTGCAAGCGGTGCCCACTCATAGCGATACTCTTCCATCCAGGAAAAACAGTCCTCCTCCCGGATGGTCTCAAGCGTCCACTTCAGAAGCTGCTGCATGGCTACTTGTCTAACTCGTATGCATCATGCAGTGTACGGATGGCAAGCTCTCCATACTTCTCATCGATGATCATGGAGACTTTGATCTCGGATGTCGAGATCATCTGAATATTGATGTTGTTGCCTGCCAGTGCATTGAAGGCTTTGGCCGCCACACCCGAATGTGACTTCATACCCACTCCGACCACAGAGACTTTGCAGACATTTTCATCATAGTCTGCCCCTTCGATATCATGATCGAATGACTCTACCACACGCTTCGCATTTTCCAGTTCACTCTGCGGTACGGTAAAGCCAAGATTGGTTTTACCGTCAGTGCCGACATTTTGGATGATCATATCGACATTGATATTCTCTTCGGCAAGTTTTGTAAAGATATCCGCTGCGATCCCAGGTCTATCCGAAACCCCTCTGAGTGTTACGCGCGCCTGATTTTTGTCCAGTACTACACCGCTTACCAAAACCTCTTCCATATTATCACTCTCCTCTGTAATTAATGTACCTTCATTCTCTGTAAAACTGCTTTTGGCATAGAGTTTCACACCAAGCTTTTTAGCCAGTTCGACTGAACGGTTCTGCAACACTTTTGCACCGAGGCTTGAGAGTTCAAGCATCTCATCATAGCTGATGGTATCAAGCTTTTTCGCTTTGGGTTCGATACGCGGATCGGTCGTATAGATACCGTCGACATCAGAATAGATTTCACACTGGTCAGCCCCCAGCGCACCCGCAAGTGCTACAGCAGAGAGATCAGATCCGCCGCGTCCAAGCGTGGTAACAGAGCCATCCTTGTTGACCCCCTGAAATCCTGCAACGATCACGATCTTGCCTTCTTTGATAGCCTGCTGCATTGCCGTCGGATCGATCTTTTCGATACGTGCATAGGTGTGCAGATCATCGGTAACAATACCCGCCTGTCGTCCTGTCATCGCAACAGCATCATACCCTTTTGCCTGCAGGGCGATAGAGAGCAGTGCAGCTGTCACACGCTCACCCGAGCTAAGCAGCATATCCATCTCTTTTTTTGCAGGGTTCTTGCTAAAGTGTTCTGCGTAAGAGATAAGCTTGTTGGTCTCACCACTCATCGCAGAAACTACGACCACAAGATCTTTGCCTTCATCTCTCGCTCTTACTACACGGTTGGCGACATTTTCGATACGGTCGAGATCCCCGACACTCGTACCGCCATATTTCTGTACTACTAACATCCTAGATCAATCCTTGCTGTATAAAATAGTCAATTACTTTGCGGTAAACCTTCCGTTTAAAGTAGGTCACCTTTTTGAATAGTTCATCATACGCTACGAACTCATACTCTTCAAACTCCGGTATCTCGTACGCATTGAGGTCTATCTTGTCATCCTCTTTCAGACGTACCAGAAAGTACTTCTGTGTCTGTCCGTCATAGGGGTAGCACTTGCCCCGTGCCACTTTTGGGAAATCGTAGGTAATCCACTCGGGGTATTCACCAAGTATCTCCACATTATTACACCCTATCTCTTCAAGAAGTTCCCGTTTGAGCGCTTCTTGGGGGGTTTCACCTTCGTCAATGCCTCCCTGAGGAAACTGCCATGCGTTTTTGATATCACTTCTGTGTGCGAGAAAAAATTCACACTTTTCCGGATATTTTGAAGAGAGTATGACCGCAGCGACATTGGGGCGATAACGCTTTTTTTTCTGCATGCTTAATACTCATCTTCGGTAAATTTTTATATGTGAACGGAAGAAACCTTCCGGCTTCTGCAATTTAGAGATATTCTCTTAAATTTCTGATATGATTCTATCTAAAATACCATTACAGCCATTTGAAAAAGAGAAATTTTGTTAGCCTATATCCACATCCCCTACTGTGACTCCAAATGCCACTACTGCAGCTTCAACTCCTACGTTGACCACTTTGATACCCGCAAAGCCTATATGCAGGCGCTTGCCAAACAGCTTGCTTTTGAATTGAAGCGTTTTAAAGCAACTCCCGGCAGCATCGAGACCCTCTTTATCGGCGGCGGTACGCCCTCAACCGTCTGTGCTGATCTCTATGCACCCCTTTTTGATCTCCTTTCCCCCTACCTTGCCGACGATGCAGAGATCACCACCGAAGCCAATCCAAACTCCGCTACACCAAAGTGGCTTGAAGGAATGCAGGCACTAGGGGTCAACCGTGTCAGTTTTGGCGTACAGAGCTTTGATGAGAACAAACTCAAAGCACTTAACCGGGCACATTCACCCAGACAGGCGATAGCGGCGGTTGAAGCAGCACATCAACTCGGCATCGAACATCTCTCGATCGATCTTATCTACAACTATAAAGGCGATACGAGCACACTGCTTCAGAAAGATATCCAAACCGCATTCTCTCTGCCTATCGACCACATCTCTGCCTACGAACTAACTATCGAAGAGAAGACACGCTTTGCACAGACACCTGAAGCAAGACAGGAGAATGACGCCTTGGCGTTTTATGTTGCCGATCAGATCATATCACACGGGTTTACACACTACGAAATCTCCAATTTTGGCACCTACCAAAGCCGTCACAACAAAGGCTACTGGGCACTCAAAGACTATATCGGTGCGGGTGCGGGCGCGGTCGGTTTTTTGAAAAACAGGCGCTTCTACCCGCATACGGACATAGAAGCCTATATCAATGATCCGCTTTACGCTTCCAAAGAGCATCTCTCTGCAAGTGAGCTTCTGACAGAAAAGATATTTCTGGGATTGCGAAGTGATACAGGGATCGATACAGAAGGAATGGATGAAGCGATGTGCATACGCATACAAACACTGCTAAACGAAGGAAAACTGACACAAAAAAATGATTGCTTCTACGCAGCCGATTTTTTCATTGCGGATGCACTTGCTCTCTATATTCTCGGGTAGCGACAAACAATCTTGACAGCTGGTCGGTAAAGACACATGGTAACCACCCCGAATGAAAGCATCAAACTTTTCATCCAAGATGCAGGTGGGGAAATCCAAGATTGTTTTGGGTAGTGT